>Ga0208457_1000089_pt1 | contig 124942 bp, 131 predicted proteins | sample June2015DPH_10_1_FD_185513 | JGI IMG/M metagenome (GOLD analysis project Ga0208457, IMG submission 185513) | Peatland microbial communities from SPRUCE experiment site at the Marcell Experimental Forest, Minnesota, USA - June2015DPH_10_150... | ecosystem: Environmental > Terrestrial > Soil >... | reverse complement strand
GCGACAACGTCGACATGAGAGTCGAGCTCATCACCCCGATCGCCCTGGAAGTCGGCCAGCGCTTCGCCATCCGCGAGGGTGGCCGGACCGTCGGCGCCGGGGCCATCACCTCGATCACCGAGTAAAGCGGAGTCTGTGATGGCAAGGCAGCGGATCAGGATCCGCCTCAAGGCATACGACCACCGACTGCTCGATCAGTCGGCGGCGCAGATCGTGGAGACGGCCCAGCGGACCGGCGCGGATGTCGTCGGCCCCGTTCCGCTTCCGACGCGCATCGAGAAGTTCACCGTCCTGCGCTCACCGTTCATCGACAAGGACAGCCGGGAGCAGTTCGAGATCCGCACCCACAAGCGGCTCGTGGACATCCTGGAGCCCTCCTCGAAGACCGTGGACGCGCTGATGCGACTCTCGCTCGCCGCGGGCGTCGACATCGAAATCAAGATGTGACCCGGATGAGCATTGGATTGATCGGCCGCAAGGTCGGCATGACTCAGGTCTTCCAGGACGACGGGACCATGATCCCGGTCAGCGTCGTCGCCCTGGAACCCAACACCGTGACTCGCCTTCGGACGACCGAGCGGGACGGCTACACAGCCGTGCAGCTCGGGATCGAGGAGTCGGGCAAGCTCAACAAGCCCCGGACCGGGCAGCTCAAGGATCTGCCCAAGTTGTCCGTCCTGCGCGAGTTCCGACTCGAAGGCGCGGATAAGTCCTCCTACATAGTCGGTCAGAAGCTCGACGTGACTCTCTTCGCCCCGGGCGACGTCGTCGACGTGACAGGCGTGAGCAAGGGCAAAGGGTTCTCGGGCCATATCAAGCGCCACCACTTCAAGCGGGGTCCAAAGACCCACGGTTCCGACCATCACCGCGCCCCCGGTTCGATTGGCCCCGGCACGACACCGGGCCGCGTCTACAAGGGAATGCGCATGGCCGGCCACATGGGCGACGCTCGCGCCACCGTCAAGCAGCTGCGGGTCGTCCGTGCGGACGCCGAGCGCAACCTGTTGCTCGTCAAGGGCTCCGTTCCCGGCTCCCTCAACGGGCTGATCCTCGTGAAGAAGGCCTAGTCATGCCGACGACGACCCTGTACTCGAGGACGGGCGAGAAGATAGGTGAGGTGGAGCTCCCCGAGGAGCTCTTTGCCGCCCCGATCAACACGGCCGTGCTCCACCAGGTGGTGACCGCCCAGCTGGCCGGCCGCCACCTAGGCACCCATGACACGAAGAAGCGCGGCGAGGTCGAGGGCGGCGGCAAGAAGCCGTATCGCCAGAAGGGCACCGGTCGGGCTCGCCAGGGTTCGATCCGGGCGCCGCACTACCGAGGCGGCGGCGTGGTCTTCGGACCGCACCCCCGCTCGTATGCGCAGCGTCTGCCCCGCCAGATGAGGCGTCTCGCGCTCGTCGGCGCGCTTACCTCAAAGCTCGACGACGACGCGATCCGCGTCATCGACGCCTTCGGGCTCGAAGAGCCGAAGACGCGCGACCTGGTCGGCGTCATCGACGCCCTGGGACGGTCCGAAGGCCGAGTCCTGATCGTGGCCCCGGCCACGGACGAGACGCTCATCCTGTCCGCCCGAAACCTGCCTCGTGTCGAGGTCATCCGGGCCGACTCGCTCAACGTCGTCGCGCTGCTGAACGCGGACACGGTCCTGATCGAGCAGCCGGCCCTGAGCAAGATGGAAGAGGTGTACGCGTGAGCCTCTCCGCCCACGAGATCATCCTCCGCCCCGTGATCAGCGAGAAGTCGATGGACGAGTCGCAGCGTGGCAAGTACACGTTCGCCGTCCGAGACGACGTCAGCAAGATCCAGATCGAGGCCGCCATCGAGGAGATCTTCAAGGTGAAGGTCGCCGCGGTGAACGTGCTGACGACCAAGTCAAAGGAGAAGCGCGGTGGGACGCGCCGGAGCCGGATCGCCGGCCGGACGACTCCCTGGCGCAAGGCCATCGTGACTCTGGCCCCCGGCCAGAAGATCGAGTTCTTCGAGGCCGTCTGAGATGCCGCTGCGTAGCTACAAGCCGACCTCGGCGGGGCGCCGGTTCATGACCCGGTCCACGTTCGAGGAGGTAACCACCAAGGAACCGTACAAGCCGCTCCTCGAACCGCAGAAGCGCGGCTCCGGCCGCAACAACGTGGGCCGGATCAGCGTTCGCCATCGCGGCGGCGGAGAGAAGCAGCACTTCCGCATCATCGACTTCAAGCGCGACAAGTTCGGCGTTCCGGCCAAGCTGGCCACGATCGAATACGACCCGAACCGGTCGGCTCGCATTGGTCTGCTCCACTACGCCGACGGCGAGAAGCGCTACATGCTTCTCCCGCATGGGCTCAAGGTCGGCGACGTGGTCGTTGCCGGAGTAGAGGTCGAGGCTCGCGTCGGCAACTCGCTGCCGCTGGCCAACATCCCACTCGGCACCACGATCCACAACATCGAGCTGGTCCCGGGCAAGGGCGGCCAGATCGTCCGGTCTGCCGGCGTCTCCGCCCAGCTCCTCGCCAAAGAGGGCGACTACGCCGCGGTGCGGCTTCCCTCGGGCGAGGTTCGACGGATCCCGCTGCGGTGCATGGCCACGATCGGCCAGGTCTCGAATCTCGAGCACGAGAACCAGAGCCTCGGCAAGGCAGGACGCGCACGGCACATGGGCCAGCGGCCCGAAGTCCGCGGCGTCGTCATGAACCCGAGGGACCATCCGCACGGCGGCGGCGAAGGCAAGTCGCCGACAGGTATGCCACCCAAGACGCCGTGGGGCAAGCCCGCCATGGGCTATCGCACCCGGCTTGGCAAGAAGTCGTCGAGCAGACTGATCATCCGCTCGCGACACGGCAAGCAATAAGGCAGAGGAGAGAGAGGCATGTCGCGTTCGGTCAAGAAGGGGCCGTTCGTCGAGTCGCGGCTCCTCGGCCGCGTCCAGACGATGAACAAGCGTAACGAGAAGAAGGTCCTCAAGACCTGGTCTCGGGCGTCGGTCATCTTTCCGGATTTCATCGGGCACACCGTTGCCGTCTACAACGGGAGGAAGCACATCCCGGTCTACGTGACCGAGAACATGGTCGGCCACCGTCTCGGTGAGTTCTCCCCCACCCGCACCTTCCGCGGGCACGGGAAACACACCGAGCGCTCGTCCGCACTCAAATAGGAGCCGAGGACGTGCGCGTATCTGCAACAGCCAAGTACCTGATGGGCTCTTCTCGGAAAGCCCGTCTCGTGACCAATGCCATCAAGGGCAAGCGGGTCGAGGAAGCCGCAGCGCTCCTGCGGTTCATGCCGCAGGCGGCCGCGCGTGACGTCGCCCGCGTGCTCAAGAGCGCGACCGCGAACGCTGAGAACAACCACAACCTGTCCGCCGAGGATCTGGTCGTGGCCGACGCCCAGGCCAACATGGGCCCAGGCGTCCACAAGCGCTGGCAGCCGCGGGCCCAGGGTCGGGCCTTCCCGATCCACAAGCCCATGACCCACATAACCATCGTCGTCGAAGACCGGGAGGCCTAGATGGGTCACAAGGTTCACCCGTACGGCTTCCGGCTGGGTGTGTCGCGCACCTGGACGGCGAAGTGGTACGCGGACAAGGACTACACGGATCTCTTGAAGGAAGACATCGCGATCCGCCTGCTGGTCACCCGCCGGCTGGCGAGCGCGAGCGTCAGTGGGGTCGAGATCGAGCGTGGCATCAATCACGTCACGGTCACGATCCACACCGCCAAGCCGGGCATCGTCATCGGCAAGGGCGGCGCCAACGTCGAGCTGCTCCGTCAGCAGGTCGGCGCGCTGACCAAGCGCAAGGTCAAGCTCGAGGTCAAGGAGATCCGCCAGCCGGAGCTGGACGCCGCCCTCGTTGCGGCCAACATCAGCCAGCAGCTGGCCCGCCGCATCGCCTTCAAGAAGGCGATGAAGCAGGCCGTGCAGCGAACCATGAAGGCTGGTGCGAAGGGCGTGAAGATCGCCGTAGCGGGTCGCCTCGGCGGCTCCGAGATGGCTCGACGCGAGTGGGACAAGGAAGGCCGAATCCCGCTCGGAACGCTCCGCGCGGACATCAGCTACGCCCAGGTGCACGCCCTCACGACGTACGGTCGGATCGGCGTGAAGGTCTGGATCTACCGCGGTGAGGTCGCCGGCGAGAAGCCTCGCCGCGAGGCCGTCGCGGCTCCGGCCGTCGTGGCCCCGGTGGTGTAGCGATGTTGATGCCCCGACGCGTAAAGCACCGCAAGGTCCAGCGTGGCCGGATGTCCGGCCCCGCAAAGGGCGGCACGACCGTGGCTTTCGGCGAATTCGGCCTTGCCACTCTCGAGCCGGCCTGGATCACCAGCCGCCAGATCGAGGCTGCCCGACGCGCCATGACCCGCTCGGTCAAGCGCGGCGGCAAGATCTGGATCCGGATCTTCCCCGACAAGCCGGCGACAAAGAAGCCGGCCGAGACCCGAATGGGTTCCGGCAAGGGCGCGCCCGACCACTGGGTGGCCGTGGTGAAGCCCGGCCGGATCCTCTTCGAGATGGCCGGCGTTGACCAGGTCGAGGCCGTCGAGGCAATGCGCCTCGCCAGCCACAAGCTCCCGGTCGCTACCAGAGTCATCGTCAAGGAAGGCCTGGCAGATGGACATCGATAAGGTTCGAGCACTGTCCGACGGCGAGCTCGACGAGCAGCTGAAAGAGGCCAAGCAGGATCTCTGGCAGGCCCGCTTCCAGCTCAACACGAGACAGCTCAAGGACTACAGCTCGATTCCTCAGACCAGACGAACGATCGCGCGGATCCTCACCGTGCAGCGCGAGCGCCGCGATGAGCGCTCCCGGACGGCGTAGGAGATCACGCGATGGCAGGAGCAGCAGTGCAGGGCAAGCGGAAGACCAAGGTCGGCCGCGTCGTCAGCGACAAGATGGACAAGACGATCGTCGTGTCCGTCGAGCGCATGACGCGGCATCCGCTGTACAAGCGGGTCATCCGCTTGACCAGCAAATTCAAGGCCCACGACGAGGATAACGAGGCGCACGTCGGCGACACCGTCCTGATCGAGGAGTCGCGGCCGCTCTCAGCCACCAAGCGATGGCGGCTGGTCAGCGTCGTCTCCCGAGCGGGCGAGGGCGCCACGGACCGGCCCATCGTCGAAGACGAGGCGACCGACGAGGCCATCCACGGCGCGGCGCATCCGGGCAGGCACACCGCTGAGCGGGAGACCGCCCAATGATCCAGCAGTACACGCGACTTCGGGTAGCCGACAACACTGGCGCCCGGACGATCCAGTGCATCCGGATCATGGGCCGCTCGCGCAAGACCACGGCCGGCGTCGGTGACGTGATCATCGCCAGCGTCAAGCAGGCGATCCCGAACGCCCCCGTCAAGAAGGGCGACGTGGTTCGAGCGGTCGTCGTTCGAACGGCCAAGGAATACGGCCGGCCGGACGGCAGCTACATCCGTTTCGACGAGAACGCGGCGGTCCTCATCAACAACCAGGGAAATCCGCGCGGCACCCGCATCTTTGGCCCCGTGGCGCGCGAACTGCGGGATCGCAATTACATGAAGATCGTCTCGCTCGCGCCGGAGGTGCTCTGATGGCGCAGCTCAAACCGACTCAGCCGAACAAGGTGCCCGAGATCCGGACCGGCGACACCGTCGTCGTGCTGCACGGCAAAGATGCCGGCAAGCGCGGCAAGGTGGAGCGCGTCTTGCGCAACCCGGTGGGCGTCGAGAAGGTAGCCATGGGCTGGCGCAGCGTCTCCAGCCGGCCGCTGTCGGTGGTGATCTCCGGCGTGAACATCGCCAAGCGTCACACCAAGCCGCGCCAGAAGATGCAGAGCGACCGCGCCCCGTCGATGCAGACGGGCGGCATAGTCGACAAGCCGATGCCGATCGACGCCAGCAACGTGATGCTCGTCTGCCCGCGCTGCGATCGCGTCACCAGAGTCAAGCACGAGCGGCTCGGCAGCGGCCAGAGCGTTCGCGTGTGCGGCCATTGCCGCGAGCAGTTGGAGGCAGGGGCATGAGCGGCGCCCTCCATCAGCGCTACAGGGACGAGGCCATCCCGGCGCTGCAGAAGCAGTTCGGCTACACGAACCCAATGGATATCCCGCGGCTTTCCAAGATCGTCGTCAACATCGGTCTGGGAGAGGCGCTTCAGAACCCGAAGGCAGTGGACGCCGCGGTCGGCGACCTCGCCGCGATCACCGGTCAGCACCCGGTGACCACCAAGGCGAAGCGCTCGATCGCCCAGTTCCGGCTTCGCACCGGCAACACGATCGGCGCCCGCGTCACTCTCCGCGGCGATCGCATGTGGGACTTCCTCGAGCGGCTCACGCGGCTCGCGCTGCCCCGCATCCGCGACTTCCACGGCGTGCCAGCCAGGTCCTTTGACGGGCGCGGGAACTTCTCACTCGGGCTTCGGGAGCAACTCGCGTTCCCGGAGATCGATTACGACAAAGTGGACCGTCTCCGCGGGCTGGAGATCAGCATCGTGACGACGGCGAAGACCGACGAGGAATCGAAGCGTTTGCTCGAACTCCTCGGCATGCCGTTCGCCGTCTAGGCGCGGGGAGGAGAAGCAATGGCCAAGAAGTCGATGATCGCCAAGGCAAAGCGACCGGCGCGGCACAAGGTTCAGGCCTATCACCGCTGCTTCGTCTGCGGCCGTCCGCGCGCGTACATGCGGCGCTTCGGTTTGTGCCGCATCTGCTTCCGCGAGCGGGCGCTGCTCGGCGAGCTGCCCGGCGTCACCAAGTCGAGCTGGTAGGTAACCGATGAACGTCTCCGATCCGATTGCGGACATGCTGACTCGCATCCGCAACGCGTCGCGGGCGCGGCACGCGGACGTTGTCGTCCCGGCCTCGCGGACAAAGCGGGAGATCGCCCGAATCCTCGTGGAGGAGGGCTTTATCGCCGATGTCAACGAGGAGCACGAGGGCGCTCGCCAGGTGCTGCGCGTCACGCTCAAATACGTCGATGGCAAGGCCCCCGTCGTTTCGGGGCTCAAGCGCATCAGCAAGCCAGGTCTGCGCGTGTATGCGCGCAAGACCGAGATCCCCCGGGTGCTCGGTGGGCTCGGCCTCGTCATCGTCAGCACCAGCCAGGGCATCATGACCGGCGCTCAGGCCCACAAGGCCCAGCTCGGCGGTGAAGTCCTGGCGTACGTCTGGTAGGCCGGCCGTGTCGCGAATTGGTCGTCTGCCAATCCAGGTCCCGCCGAGCGTCGACGTATCGATCGATGGCCGGGACATCACCGTCAAGGGTCCAAAAGGCTCGCTCCACCGTTCTCTCCATCCGGACATGCACGTCTCGATGGAGGGCGCGACTCTCACCGTGGAACGGCCGAGCGAGGCCAAGTATCACAAGCAGCTGCACGGCCTGACTAGAACGCTGGTCGCCAACATGGTGACCGGCGTGACCGCCGGCTATCGCAAGCCGCTCGAGATCACCGGCGTCGGCTACCGTGCCGCGAAGGTCGGCGACAAGCTGCAGCTGAACCTCGGCTACAGCCACCCGATCGAGATCGTGCCGCCGGACGGCATCAGCTTTGAAGTCGAGAACCCGATCCGCCTGACGGTCGTCGGGATCGACAAGGAGCTCGTCGGCCAGGTCGCCGCCCAGGTCCGAGCCACCCGCAAGCCCGAGCCCTACAAGGGCAAGGGCGTCCACTACCTCGGCGAGAAGATCCGTCGCAAGGCCGGCAAGGCCGGCAAGATCGGCGGCAAGAAGTGAGCCAGTCCGTGACGAAGGGATCAGCACGATGACGCAGGTCGCCAGCCGCGGGGCCGCGCGCCAGAAGCGGCACGAGCGGATCAGGCTTCGCCTCTCGGGCTCGCCCGAGCGCCCTCGCCTGGCCGTGTTCCGCAGCAACAACCACATCTCTGCCCAGGTGATCGACGACGCGACCGGTCGGACGCTGGCAGCCGCCTCGAGCCTCGAGAAGGAGCTCAAGGCAGCCGGCCAGAAGAAGACCGACGAGGCTAAGGTCGTCGGCCGCCTGGTGGCCGAGCGCGCCCGGAGCGCGGGGATCGAACAGGTCGTCTTCGATCGAGCCGGGTTCAGGTATCACGGTCGCGTCAAGTCTCTGGCTGACGCTGCCCGTGAAGCCGGCCTCGACTTCTGACCCGAAGGAGCTGATCAGTTGGCCAGGATCGATCCAAACAAGCTGACGCTCGAAGAGCGCGTCGTCCAAATCAACCGAGTCGCGAAGGTCGTCAAGGGCGGCCGTCGCTTCAGCTTCAGTGCCATCGTCGTCGTCGGCGACGGCAATGGTCACGTCGGCGTCGGCCTGGGCAAGGCCGGCGAGGTGCCCGAGTCCATCCGGAAGGGCGTCGAGGACGCGAAGAAGAACATCATCCGCATCCCCATGGTCGGGACGACGATCCCGCACGAGGTCCGCCAGGACTTCGGGGCCTCACGCGTGATGCTGAAGCCGGCATCGCAGGGGACGGGGGTCATCGCCGGTGGCGCCGTTCGAGCAGTCGTCGAGATGGCCGGCATCCGCGACATCCTGGCCAAGGTCTTCGGCTCGACCAATCCCGTCAACGTCACCCGAGCCACGCTCGAGGGCCTGCGCAGCCTGCATTCGGCCGAGGAGATCAGCGCCCGCCGTGGCGTCCAGGTTCGGGCGTACGTGGCGGGCCAGCCGGTCGTGGAGGTGGGCAATGGCAGGTAAGCTCCGCGTAACCCAGACCAAGAGCACCATCAGCCACATCGCCCGGAACCGCGGCACGATCCGGGCGCTCGGGCTGAAGCGGATAGGGGACACCGTCGAGGTTCCCGACAACGAGGCCACGCGAGGAATGGTCCGCCAGGTCCGCTTCCTCGTGTCCGTCGAAGAGCTTCCCGAGGAGAAGCTATGAAGTTGCATGACCTTCGCCCGGCCGAAGGCAGCCACCAGGCGAAAACCCGCGTCGGTCGCGGCATCGCCGCCGGCAAGGGCAAGACGGCCGGACGTGGCACCAAGGGTCAGAAGGCCCGGACTGGCGGCACGATACAGCCGTGGTTCGAGGGTGGCCAGACCCCGATCCACGTCCGCATTCCGAAGCTCCGCGGGTTCAAGAACCGGTTCCGCATCGAATTCGAAGTCGTAAATGTGGGCCGGATCTCGGACCTTGCCGAGACCGGCGTTCTGGACATGCCCGAGATCGAGGGTAAGGCCGCGAAATCGGCCAAGCCGGCTCCGGTCACGGTCACGCCCGATATCCTCGCCGCGGCCGGGCTCGTCCGCACCCTCGACAAGCCGCTCAAGGTCCTGGGCCATGGCGACGTGACCAGGCCGCTCTTCATCGTGGCCGACGCGTTCAGCAAGAGCGCCACGGCCAAGATCGAGGCAGCCGGTGGCACCGCCCAGGTGCTCGAGTTCCCGACCCTCGGCGACGGCCAGGACGGGTCCGAGGTGGTTATCGCTCCCGTGGCACCCGCGGCCGCTAGAAAGGCTCCCAAGGCCAAGACCACCGCGGAGACCCTCCCCCCGACGAGCTCGGCCGGCGAGGCCGACTCGGAAGCATAGAAGGGCGCCTGAGCAATGCTCGAGTCGATGCTGAACGCGTTCCGCGCGCCGGACATCCGGAAGCGGTTGCTGTTCGTGCTGGGGATTCTCGTGATCTACCGTCTGCTTGCACACGTGTTGATCCCGGGCATCAACCCTGCGATGTTGACCTCGCAGACGCCGGACAACGGCTTCTTCGGGCTGTTGTCGCTCTTCTCGGGCGGCGACATCCGGCGCATGTCCGTCGTTGGACTCGGGCTCAATCCGTACATCAACGCCACGATCATCATGCAGATCCTGCAGTCGACCATCCCGTCGCTGCAGGCTTTGAGCCGAGAGGGCGAGTACGGCCGGAACAAGATCACCAGCTACTCGCGCTGGCTGTCGGTTCCGCTCGCCGCTCTGCAGGCCTACGGCATCCTGGCCTACGTCCAGGCGACCGAGGCGCAGAACAACGTGACCGCCTACACGACGCCGTTCAGCTTCGAGAAGTACGAGAGCCTGACGATGATCCTCGCTCTCACGGTCGGCTCAGTGGTGCTGATGTGGCTCGGCGAATTGATCACCGAAAAGGGCATCGGCAACGGCATCAGCTTCATCATCTTCGCCGGCATCGTGTCGCGCGTTCCGGCGACGGTCGGCTCGTTCCTTGCCAGCCCGGACTGGCTCGAGCTGTTCCTCTTCGGCATCGTCGGCCTGGTGATCATCTTCGTGATCATCTTCGTCCAGGAAGGACAGCGTCGGATCCCGATCCAGTACGCCAACCGCGTCCGCGGACACCGGATATACCAGGGCGGTTCCACGTTCTTACCGCTGCGCGTGAACATGGCCGGGGTCATCCCGATCATCTTCGCAATCAGCATCCTGCTCTTCCCTTATCAGATCGCCCAGTACTTCACCGCCTCGCAGGTCGGCTGGGTGAAGGACTTCTCCACAGGTCTCGTCTCCTGGCTCAATCCGCAGGGGGTGCTCTATCTGAGCCTGTACTTCCTGCTCACGTTCGGCTTCGCCTTCTTCTACACGTTTATCGTCTTCAAACCTGACGAGACCGCAAACAACCTGCGGAAATCCGGCGGCTTCATCCCGGGTATTCGCCCCGGTCAACCCACCGAGGAGTACCTCCGGCGCGTTGCGCTCCGGATAACCGTCGCCGGCGCCATCTTCGTCGCGTCCGTGGCGGTCCTGCCGATGGCAATCGCCGCGCTGCCGATGTTCAAGAACCTGTCCAATGCCGGTATCGGCGTGGGGCTGGGCGGCACCAGCGTGCTCATCGTCGTCAGCGTCGTGGTCGAGACGATGAAGCAGCTCGAGGCCCAGCTCATGATGCGCAGCTACGAAGGCTTCATTCGATGACGGCCAAGATCGGCCGCGTGGTCGTCCTGCTGGGCGCCCCCGGAGCCGGCAAGGGCACGCAGGCTCAGATTCTCTCGGAGCGTCTGGGCCTCGCCCATGTCGCCACGGGCGATCTGTTCCGTGCCGCCGTGCGCGATGGGACGCCTCTCGGGCTGACCGCCAAGGGCTACATGGACAGCGGCGAGCTCGTGCCCGATGCGGTGACCATCGAGATGCTTCTCGAGCGTCTGGCCAAGCCCGACGCCGCGGCCGGCATACTGCTCGACGGCTTCCCGCGCAACACTGCTCAGGCCGAGGTTCTGGACAACGCGCTGGCCGAGGCAGGCGGGAGCGTGGACGTCGCCCCGTACATCGAGGTCCCTGAGGCGGATCTCGTGGCCCGCCTTGGCGGCCGCTGGATCTGCCGAGCCGCAGGGCACCCCTACCACGAGCAAACCAAGCCGCCGAAACAGCCCGGCATCTGCGATGTCGACGGATCCGAGCTCTACCAGCGCACGGACGACCAGCCGGCTACCGTCCAGGCCCGACTGAGCCAGCAGCTCGGGGCGCTCGACGCGGTGGTCGACCACTATCGGGGCCACGGCGTCCTACGAGTCGTCGACGGCCGGCGCGGGATCGAGCAGGTCACCGACGACCTGCTCGAGGCCATCGTCCCGGCAACCGGCGCAAAGGGCTAAGGGGCACTCGCGATGGTTCCCCACAGGACACGTCAGGAGATCGATCTGATGCACCGCGCCGGGCGCGTGGTCGCCGACGTGCTCGCGCTGATGGAGCAGGAGCTGCGGCCGGGGGTCACCACTGCCCAGCTCGACGCCATCGCCGAGGGTTACATCCGAAAGGCGGGCGCCCTGCCATCGTTCAAGGGATATAGAGGCTTTCCGGCGAGCATCTGCGTTTCGATCGACGATGAGGTCGTCCACGGCATCCCCGGGGGCCGTGTGATCGAAGAGGGCCAGGTCGTCTCGGTCGATGCCGGCGCCATCTGGCAGGGTTACCACGGCGACGGCGCCCGGACCTTCTTTGTCGGCAAGCCGCCGGCGGATGTTGCTCGGCTGATCGACACCACCCGCCTGGCGTTGATGGCCGGGATCGCTGCCGCCGTGCCCGGCGCACACATCGAGGACGTGTCCGGGGCGGTCCAAGACGTCGCGGTCGAAGGTCGATGCGACATCGTTCGCCCGTTCGTCGGCCACGGCATCGGCACCAAGATGCACGAAGACCTTCAGGTTCCGAACTACCGGACAGGACGCGCCGGAGTGCAGCTCGAGCCGGGCGTCTGCATGGCCATAGAGCCGATGCTCGCCCTCGGTAGCGCGGATGTTGTAACCCTCGACGACGGCTGGACCGTCGTCACCAAGGATCATTCATTGGCCGCCCACTTCGAGCACACGATTGCTGTGACGGAGAACGGTCCGGTCATCCTGACTACGGCATGAACGACGTTTATGCACCGAAGGCCACTCGCCGGGCGATTGGTTCTGAGGCGCCGCGTCGACGGCAGAACCGGCGGGTTGCCGGGCTCGGGGTTATTTGGTAACCTATTCGTTCGTGTGTCGGCCGCGACGGCCGGCATTCGTGTGAGAAAGGGACGACACACAGAACGTGGCAAAGAAGGACGCAATCGAGGTCGAAGGAACGGTGCTGGAGCCATTGCCCAACACCATGTTCGCCGTAGAGCTCGAGAACGGCCACCGCGTTCTGGCGCACATATCAGGCAAGCTGCGAATGAACTTCATACGCATCCTGCCGGGTGACCGAGTCAGAGTGGAGCTTTCGCCCTACGACCTGACCCGCGGTCGAATCACTTATCGGCTCAAGTAACGCCGCCGAAGGTCTCGAAACCATCGAAAGCATCGGAGATATCGAGGATCCCTTGAAAGTCAGAGCTTCCGTCAAGGCCCGCTGCGACAACTGCAAAGTAATCCGCCGGCACGGGACCGTGATGGTCATCTGCGCCAATCCCAAGCACAAGCAGCGGCAGGGGTAGGGCATGGCACGCATCGCAGGTATCGACATTCCCCGCGAGAAGCGGGTCGAGGTCGCCCTTACCTATATCTATGGGATCGGTCTCCCGACGAGCCAGAAGATCCTCGTCCAAGCGAACGTCAATCCGGATACGCGCGTCCGCGATCTGACCGAGGAGCAGGTCAACCGCCTGCGCGAGATCATCGACCGACGTCACAAGGTTGAGGGCGACCTCCGCCGCGAGGTTGCTCTGAATATCAAGCGGCTGATCGAAATCGGCTCCTACCGGGGCACGCGCCATCGGCGCAACCTGCCGGCCCGGGGCCAGCGAACCAAGACCAATGCACGGCAGCGCCGCGGACCCAAGAAGACGGTCGGCGTCCGACGCAAGGCGACGAAGTAAGAGGAGCCGGACGCAGGAATGGCCGAACGAAAGCGGGCTACCAAGCAGCGCCGCCGGGAGCGGAAGAACGTGCCTCAAGGGCACGCTCACATCCAGGCGAGCTTCAACAACACGATCATCACGATCACGGACCCCAACGGCAACGTGATCAGCTGGGGCTCGGCCGGCGTCGCCGGCTTCAAGGGTTCCCGCAAGAGCACGCCCTACGCCGCGGCGCTCTCCGCCGACCAGGCCGCCAAGAAGGCCATGGAGCATGGCATGCGCCAGGTCGAGGTCTACGTCAAGGGTCCCGGCGCCGGTCGTGAGCAGGCGATCCGCTCGCTTCAGGCCGCCGGTCTCGAGGTGAGTGCCATCACGGATGTGACCCCAGTCCCCCATAACGGTTGCCGCCCGCCCAAGCGGCGCCGCGTCTAAGGAGGACGACCGATGGCCCGTTATACCGATCCTGTCTGCCGGCTGTGCCGACGCGAGGGCGCCAAGCTCTTCCTCAAGGGCACGCGCTGCTATTCCAAGAAGTGCTCGTTCGAGCGCCGTCCGGCGCCCCCCGGACAGCACGGCGTCCGCCGCCGCAAGGTCGGCGACTACGGCATGCAGCTGCGCGAGAAGCAGAAGATCCGCCGCGTCTACAGCGTGCTCGAGCGCCAGTTCCAGGGCTACTTCGAGAAGGCCAACTCCACTCCGGGCGTCACCGGCGAGAACCTTCTGCGAATGCTCGAGCTCCGCTTCGACAACGTCGTCTACCGGCTCGGGTTTGCCACATCTCGTGCCGAGGCACGTCAGATGGTCGGCCATGCCCACTTCGCCGTGAACGGCCGCGTCGCCAGTATTCCGTCGCTGCAGCTCAAGCCCGGCGACAAAGTCGAAGTCCGTGAAACCCATCGAACCCGTGAGCCCTTCAAGGAGGCCGCTGAGGTAATCAAGTCGCGGCAGGTCCCAGAGTGGCTGAGCATCGACCCGGCGAAGCTCGCCGGGTCAGTGCTGACCGCCCCGCGCCGCGACCAGATGCCGCTCGACCTCAACGAGCAGCTCGTGGTCGAGTACTACTCGAGGTAAGGCCCACGATGATCGAACTTGAGAGCCCGCAGATCGCGCCGGTCGAAGAGCTGGGCTCGTACGCCAAGTACGAGGCGAGCCCGCTTCCGGCCGGCTACGGCGTCACTCTGGGCAACGCCCTCCGACGGGTACTGCTGTCCTCGCTCGAGGGCGCAGCCGTTACGGCGATCCAGATCCGCGACGTCTACCACGAATTCACCAGCATCCCCGGCGTGAAAGAGGACGTGACTCAGATCGTCCTCAACGTCAAGAAGCTCCGCCTCAAGAGCTTCGCCACGCACCCGGTCCAGCTCAAGCTCATCAAGAGCGGCGCCGGAGCAGTCACTGCCGCCGACATCCAGGAGTCGGCGGACGTCGAGGTCATCAACCCCGATCTGCCGCTCATGACCCTGGATTCGGACGACGTCACGATCGAGATGGACCTGACGGTCGAGAAGGGTGTCGGCTACCTCGCCGCCGAGCGAGCCGAGTCGAACCCCATCGGCGTGATCCCGGTCGACGCCATCTTCACTCCCGTTCGCAAGGTCAACTACTCGATCGAGAACACGCGCGTCGGGCAGATGACCAACTACGACAAGCTCACGATCGAGCTCGAGACGGACGGCACCATCTCCCCCGAGGAGGCGCTTGGTCGAGCGGCAGACATCCTCGTCCGTCAGTTCTCGCTCTTCGCGAACATCGGGCTCGTGGCCGCCGGCACCGATCGCGTTGCCACGAACGTCCCACAGCTCCCGCCGAACATGCTCGACATGCCGATCGAGGAGCTGGACCTGCCGATGCGAGCCTACAACTCGCTGAAGCGCAACAACATCGTCAAGGTCGGGCAGCTGCTCCAGCTCTCCGACGACGACCTGCTGCGCATGCGCAACTTCGGCAAGAAGTCTCTCGATGAGATGAAAGAGCGGCTGCGAATGCGCGGCTTCATCCTCCCCGACAGCGAAGAGTCGTCGCTCGGCGATGACCTCGAAGATGTCGACGAGGAGGAGCAGTTCGACGACATGCCCCCCGAGGAGGCCTGAGCCATGGCCCATCGAATCGACGGTCGGAAGCTCAGTCGCAAGCAGGGACCGCGGCTGGCCCTCTACAAGAACCTCACCGTGTCGGTGTTGCGCTACGAGCGGATCCAGACCACCGAGGCCAAGGCCAAGGAGATCAGGGGCCGAGTCGAGCGGATGATCACGCTGGCGAAGCGTGGCGACCTGTCTGCACGTCGAGCCGTGATAGCGGAGTTCCCCAACGAGCCGCTCGTCGTGACGAAGCTCTTCGATGAGATCGCACCCAAGTACGCCGATAGGACCTCCGGGTTCACCCGGATCGTCCATCTCGGCCAGCGGTACGGCGACGCGGCTCCGATCGTACAAATCGAATTGGTCTAGCCGACCACGTCAACGAATTGCCGCCCCGGCAACGCAGCAATGCGCCGGCAGGGTGGCGACGAATGAGTGCTCGAGAGGGCACGCCGATGCGTTACCGCGCAACGGTCGAATATGACGGCACGGACTTTGCCGGGTTCCAGGTCCAGCCTGGAGCGCGGACGGTCCAGGGAGAACTCGAAGCCGCGCTGGCAACGGTCTCCGGCGGAAGCCGGGTCCGGGTCGTCGCGGCGGGTCGAACCGACGCCGGGGTTCACGCCATCGGGCAGGTGATCGCCTTCACCGACCCGAAGGGCAGACCGGCGAAGGAGCTGGCCAGGGCGCTCGACGCCCTGCTGCCGGAGGACGTGGCAATCCGCGAGGTGCGGCGCGTCCCGGCCGGGTTCAACCCTCGCTATGCGGCGCGATATCGGGAGTATCGCTACACCGTTTGGAACGGGCCGCGAAGCCCGCTCCGCGAGCGTCTTGCGCTCGGGGTGCGGGACCCGCTCGATACCGCCGCGATGGCGCGGGCCGGGTCGGTCCTCGTGGGCCGTCACGACTTCAGCGCTTTCGGGGCGGCGCACCGGCAGCCGATCCGGACAGTTCACTCGGTCCGGGTTCGGAGGACGGGATCGCTCGTGACGATCGACGTCGCGGCGGACGCCTTCCTCCGCGGCATGGTGCGAAGGATCGTGGCCGTCCTCATCGAGGTCGGACACGGAAGGACAAACGAAGAGGCAGTCGCAGAGGCGCTGGCGTCGAAGCGGCCGGCCTTCAACGGGTCCACGGCCCCGGCGAATGGCCTCTGCCTCAGGAAAGTCAGTTTGGGGCCGATGAGGGCCCGGGCGACGCAGGAAAACACGACTGCCAGATCGAACGGAGAACGATGACCGCGAAGACATATACGGTCCGTGAGAGCGAGATCGAGCGACGCTGGTACGTCGTGGACGCGACGGACGAGACGCTCGGCCGTCTGGCGTCGCGCATCGCTCGCGTGCTCGAGGGCAAGAACAAGCCCACGTACAGTCCGACGATGGACTCCGGCGACCATGTAGTCGTCGTCAACGCCGGCAAGATTGCCGTGACGTCGGACAAGAAGGAAACCAAGCTCTACATTCGGCACAGCGGCTATCCGCACGGGCTCAAGGAGGAGACCCTGGGCCACCTCCTGGAGCGCCGGCCCGAAGAAGTGATCCGACGAGCGGTAAAGGGAATGCTCCCGCACAACCGCCTCGGAGCTCAGCAGATAACCAAGCTCAAGGTCTATGCCGGCCCGGAGCACCCGCACCAGGCCCAGCGGCCTGAGCCGCTCGCCTGACGAGGAGCATGATGACCACCCCTGCGTTCTACTACGGGACCGGTCGCCGCAAGACCGCGGTGGCTCGTGTCCGACTCGTGCCGGGCTCGGGCCAGATCGTGGTCAACGATCGAAGCCTTGACGCCCACTTCGGCAACGCCATCGACGAGGCCGACGTCCGCATGCCGTTCCGCGTCACCGGCACGGAAGGCGCGTACAACGCCCAGATCAAGGTCGAGGGCGGCGGCGTGACCGGACAGGCCGGTGCCATTCGCCACGGCATCGCCCGAGCGCTTCTCCAGCTGGACCCCGAGGGCTATCGGCTGCCCCTTCGGCAGGCCGGCCTCCTCACCCGCGACCCGCGGATGAAGGAGCGCAAGAAGTACGGGCTCAAGCGCGCTCGCAAGGCGCCGCAGTACACGAAGCGCTAGTCGCGGTTTCGCGCTGCACATCGCTTACGTTGGAGCCTGCGCTCCTCGCTCACGCACTTTCGAGTGCGCTCGCTCCGGCCCTCGGCTCCGCCTGGCGCTGCGCTCGCCGGAACCCGACTCAGGAGAGTCGATACGGGCCAGGAGCGTTGACTTGAGTCGAATTGGGCACCTGGCGTAGGACGAAGCGCCGAGCACGTCCGGTTCCCGTACCCGAGACGGGTGACGCGTCGGAAGTCATGATGTGCTCATGACCGACGATCTCTACGAGCGGTACAAGGAAGCGCTGCGCCTTGGCCACGTCGCGGTCCTGCGCGGCGCCCCAGATGAGGCCATCGACGCCTACCGCAATGCCGCCTCGATCGCTCCGTCGCGCGCCCTTCCGCATACCAGCCTGGGCGGTGTCCTGCTTCGGCTCGGTCGTCTCGAGGAAGCCCTCGTACAATATGCAGCCGCCGTCGCGAGAGCGCCACACGACGAGGGGGCGCTCCTCGGTCAGGCTGAGGCGCTGACGATCGCCGGCCAGCGAGTCGAGGCGGCGCAGGCGCTGGAACACGTTTCGGAAATCCAGGAGGCCGCAGGCCGTCTGCCCGAAGCCGCCGACACGCTTCGTCGGGCACTGGAGCTCGAGGAAGCTCCGGAGCGAAGCCGGCGTCAACGCGGGCTCATGCGCGAGATCAGGCTATCCGCCGGCGACCAGGCCGCTGAGCAACTGCTCGCCCGCGCTCTTCGAATCCGCGATGAGCCGGCAGATGCGATCTCAGCACCAACTGGGGCTTCGGCGGCATCGGCCGGCGTCGACTTCAAGCCGGACCGGCGCGACGCCGCGAAGCCGGCCCAGTCGGTCCGGACGGACCTCGGCTACTCGCGGGCACCTTCTGCTGCCCAGGCAACGCCGGCGGAGCCGGTGGCCGCCGAGGCGGAAGGGACGGTCGCCGAGGCCGAACCGACAGGCGAACCCGCGGTGGCCGAAGCCGAACCGGCGCTCGAAGCCGCTACCGGTTCTGAGCCGATAATGGCGGAACCCGCGGTGGCCGAAGCCGGACCGGAGTCCGAGATTGCACCCGAGGTGCCCGTGCCGGTTGCCGCGGAGGCCGAACCGGCGCCCGAAGCCGCACCGGCGACGTCTGAACCGGCGACTGAGGCCGAACCGGTTCCTGTGGCAGTCGGGGTGATGGAGGGCTCAATCGACATCACTCCATTGGCCGGGACAGTGACGGAGAGCGAGCATCAGCCGACGGGCGACGAGCTCCTCGCCGCAGCCGAGGCAGCCGACCTGGCCGGCGATAGCGCCGAGTTGCGATCGCTGCTCTTGGGGACCGCTCGAGCGTACGCCAGTGAAGGGCGTTTCGACGCCGCGCTGGACGCGACTCATCGGCTGCTGCAGCGCGCCCCCGGCGACGTCGATGCTCATATCGTTCTGGTCGAGCTATACGTCGCCCGCGATTGGAACGAGCTCGCTGCAGAGAAGCTCGTGCTGCTTGGCCGGCTCGCGAATCTCAACGACGACGCGGAGACGCGCGAGCGCTTGTGCGCCGTCGCAAGCCGGGCTTTCCCGAAGGACGAGCGGCTCGAGGCGCTCTGCTCCTAGCGCCTGTCAACCAGACGCTGACCAGGGTCCGAACCCGTCCAACCGGGCGGCTAATCGGCGGTAGGCGGCGCATCCTGCGCGCCCAGGCGTCGCGGCTGGTCGAGACGGCCAGGCTGGACGTACCGCCCAGCGGTATAGACTTAGCTTTCGATGCCACTTATCCAGTCGGCGCTCGACCAGGTCAGCCCGAACGTCGTGGCTGATGTCGCGATCACGGCCCTCCTGATCTACTGGCTCTTCAGTCTGATCAGGGGGACGCGCGCGGTCCGGCTCGTCATCGGCGTGTGCCTGCTGCTGCTGGTATATGCCGCCGCCCTGACTTTCGATCTGAAGCTCCTCAAGGTGATCCTTCAGACCGGCGCGTACGTGGGTCTCTTCGCCCTTGTCGTCGTCTTCCAGCCGGAACTTCGCCGGGCGCTCGATCGAATTGGGCGACTCGGCTCCCTCGGTTGGTTGATTTCGCCGGCCGAGCAGTCGCTGGCTGTCCACGTCGCAACCGAGGTTGCGAGCGCCGCCGAGCGGTTGTCGCACGAAGGACACGGCGCCCTGATCGTGATGGAACGGGAGACGGGTCTCCAGGAGATCGCCGAAAACGGAGTCATGCTTCACGCGGACATCTCGGCCGACCTGCTCGTCACACTCTTCTCGCCGAAGACGCCGCTTCATGATGGCGCCGTCGTCATCCGCGGCGATCGGATCCTCGCCGCCGGAGCGCTGCTGCCGTCGGCGGAGACGACGATCCCGCTCGAGCGCTTCGGTACACGCCACAAGGCGGCTCTGGGCATGACCGAGCAGACCGACGCGATCGTCGTGGTCGTCTCCGAGGAGACCGGCCAGATAAGCCTCGTCGAGCGGGCGCGCATCGTTCGCAACCTCGACGAGCCGAAGCTCGCCCGCGCCCTGGCGGCGCTCTTGCGTCCAGAGACGGCCGGAGGCCTCTTCCACCTCGAGCGAACGCCGCCGCGCCGCGTAGGGCCAAGCGTGCGAGAGCTGGCCCGGCGCGCCCGATTCGGGGGTCTGAGCCGAGCGGCCGCAGGCTCGCGCAAGAACGTCGAGGAGGTTGGGTCGACTCCCGAGAACGATTCCAAGGGGCAGGAGAACGCGTCGTGAGGGTGCTGCGCTTCATCGTCCGGAGCTGGCCGCTCAAGATCGGCGCGGTCGTGCTCGCCGTGATCCTCTACGTGGCCATGATCGCGCTTCAGAGTACTCAGCAGTGGCCAGGGCAGATCGCGATTGCGGTGGTGAACCAGCCCGCCGACTCTTACCTGACCAGCACCTTGCCGCAGGTGGAGGGCATCAAGTACATCGCCGCGTCAGACGTACCCATTTCACAGTCGAGCTTCCGAGCTACCGTCGACCTGACCGGCGCCAAGGTCAGCGAAAGCGAATTCACTCTCGTGAAGGTCACGCTGCAGGTCGACGACCCGCGGGTCCAGATCATCGATTACCAGCCACAGCAGATCAAAATCACGCTCGATCCGATCGTCCACAAACAGGTCAATGTTCAGGTCGACACCGGCGCGGTGCCGTCCGGACTCCAGCCCGGAACGCCAAACCTGAGCGCGAATTCGGTCGACGTTTCCGGAGCGGCCTCCATCGTGCGACGAGTGGCCTACGTCCAGGCTCAGGTTCGTATCGACGCGTCCGGCCTGGACGTCAACCAGGAAGTGGACCTCGTGGCCCGCGACTCAACAGGCGCGCAGGTAGATAAGGTCACGATCAGCCCGCGGACCGTCCACGTCCAGATGCTGGTCGGCAGCCAGGTACGATCCGAGACCGTGCCCGTCGATCCGATCACCAGCGGAACGCCGGCCGCGGGTTACGTAATCACCTCTGTCGACATCACGCCGCCGGTGGTGTCCGTCCGGGGCCAGGCGGATGCTCTCGCCCTGCTCAAGGGCAAGGCCAGCACGAAGCCGATCTCGATCGCGGGGGCCACGGGCGACGTCTCGGTCAAGGTGAACCTTGATCTGCCGACAGGCGTGACCTCGGATACCACCGGGACCATCGCCGTCGTGATCCATCTCGAGTCGCCGCCGTCCACCCGGAGCGTTACGGTGGGCATCGCCCCGGACGGCGCCCGCCCCGATCGCATCTACACTCTGTCCGCCCCCAGCGTGATCGTGACCCTGGGCGGAGCCACGGCTGCGCTAAACGCCCTGGACACGTCGACCCTCGTCGGAAGCGTCTCCGTCGGCTCTCTCGACATCGGGACCCACACGGTCAACGTCTCGATCACGGTGCCAGCCGGGATCAAGGCCGTCGCCATCAGCCCATCCCAGCTAACAGTGACCGTCTCGCCCGTCCCCACGCCGTCGCCTGTGGCGTCCCCAACCTGATAGGAGCCCCGCTTGCCCCGTCTCTTTGGCACGGATGGTATCCGTGGCACAGCCAACGTCGATCTGAAACCAACCCTGGCCTATTCCCTCGGCCGGGCCACGGCCTATCGCCTGGCCGGCCCAGGGCGGCCCATCGTGGTCGGCCAGGACACGCGCCGCTCGGGTGACATGTTCGCGGCCGCGCTCGTGGCCGGAGCGACGAGCATGGGCGTCGACGTCCATCTCGTTGGGGTCGTGCCTACACCCGCCCTCGCCTACATCACGGGTGCCGGCAAATTCGCGGCCGGGATCATGGTTTCGGCTTCGCACAACCCGGCCGACGACAACGGCTTGAAGGTCCTCGACGAGCGTGGCTTCAAGCTGGACGAGGATGTCGAGGACGAGCTCGAGCAACTGATCTGGACTGGCGAAGAGCTGCCCGGGGCGCCTGCCGACGCGCTCGGTCTCGCTATCCAGGATCGTGCGCTGTTCGACCTCTACGTGAACCACCGGCTCATGCTGGCCTCGGCCATCTCGACGGGGCTCCATCTGGTGATCGACTGCGCCAATGGCTCCGGCGGCATCGCGGCGGCGCGGATCCTCGAGGCGACCGGGGCCCGCGTAGATGTGCTGTTCAATAGTCCGGACGGTATCAACATCAACGACGGCTGCGGGGCGACTGCCCCCGGCGCGCTCGCCCGAGAGGTCGCTGCCCGCGGCGCGGACGTCGGTTTCGCCCTCGACGGGGATGCCGACCGGCTGATAGCCGTCGACGCGGCCGGCTGCGTGGTGGACGGCGACGCCGTGCTCGGCGTCCTGGCACTCGACCGACTGGCGCGGAACCGCCTCCCCAACCGTGCCCTCGTCGTCTCGATCCTCTCCAACGGCGGTCTTCAGAAGACCGTCGAGGAAGCGGGCGGTCAGGTCATCCGGACGCCGGTCGGCGACAAGTACATCCTCGACGGGATGCTCGTCAACGGGGCGGGTCTCGGGGGCGAGAAGAGCGGCCATGTAATCATCCTTGAACACACGACCAGCGGGGATGGCGTCGTCACCGCGCTCGAGATACTGGCCGTGATGGCCCGCAGCGGTCGCGGGCTGGCCGATCTCGCCTCGCAGGTTCCTATGCTGCCGCAACAGCAGCGGGCGATCCCGGCCCGCCACAAGGATCAATGGGAAGGCGATCCGGCTATCCGAAGGGCCATCGCCCGAGCCGAATCCCGTCTCGGTTCGTCCGGCCGGGTGCTCGTTCGACCGTCCGGCACAGAGCCCGCGATTCGAGTGATGGTGGAGGGCCCGGACGCCGGCCTCGTGGCTGAGCTGGCGGACGAGTTGGCTGCCCTGGCCGGAGAGCGGCTAAACTAGCGACCTTCGCGGGGGCCTTGGTCTCGGAGACCTGGAGTGGAATTGCATGTGTGGAATCGTCGGTTACACGGGACCTCGAGAAGCCGGGCCCATCCTGCTCGATGGGCTGCGCCGCCTCGAGTACCGGGGCTACGACTCCGCCGGCATCGCCCTGGTCACCGATGACGGCGATCTCTTCGTCGAGAAGCGGGCCGGCAAGGTGGCCGTCCTCACCGACGCGCTCGGCGGCGAGCCGCCCAGTGCCGGAATAGGACTCGGCCACACCCGCTGGGCAACTCACGGCCGCCCCAGCGACCTCAACGCCCATCCGCACAGCGATTGCACCGGCCGGATCACGGTCGTCCACAACGGCATTGTCGAAAACTTCCGCGAGCTCCGAGACGAGCTCGTCGCTGGCGGCCACACGTTGAAGTCCGAGACCGATACCGAGGTCGTGGCCCACCTCGTCGAGGATGCCTACCAGGGCGACCTCGCCGACGCGGTGCGCGTTGCCCTCGGCAGGCTCGAGGGTGCCTACGCGTTGGTCGTCATGCATCGCGACGAGCCCGAGCGGCTGGTCGGTGCCAGGCTGAACGCCCCGTTGATCGTCGGCCTGGGCGACGGCGAGAGCTTCCTCGCCTCCGACGCCGCGGCCATCGTGGCCTACACGAAGCGTGTCATATTTCTGGCCGATGGCGACGTCGCGGACATACGGCCCGGGGGCGCCACGATCACCGACCGCGCCGGCAAGACGCTGGATCGCCCCATTGACCTGATCCCCTGGTCGGCCGAGGCGGCCGAGAAGGGCGGCTTCGCCCATTTCATGCTCAAGGAGATCCACGAGCAACCCGCCGCGCTCACGTCCTGCATGACGGGGCGGCTTCGCCGCGAGGCGGTGCACCTCGAGGAACTCGATCCGATCCGTGACCGGCTCGCCGGGATCGACCGCGTCGAGATGATCGCCTGCGGAACCGCCTACTACGCCTCGCTCGTCGGGGCGGCGCTCTTCCAGGAGTGGCTCGGCGTCCCGGCCCGGTCCACCGTGGCGTCCGAGTTCCGCTACAGCCCGCCGCCGATCAATGCGCGGACGCTGGTAGTGGCGGTGACGCAGTCGGGCGAGACGGCGGATACGATCGCCGCCGCTCGCCTGGCCGGCGACCGCGGTGCGGTCGTCGTCGCCGTCACCAATACCGTCGGTTCAGCCATCACGCGCGAATCGCACGCCTCGGTCTTCCTGCAGGCGGGACCTGAAGTTGCGGTCGCGGCGACGAAGACGTTCGTGACCCAGGTGGCGACCGTGGTGATGCTGGCGGCCGACGTGGCCGTCCAGCTGAAACGCCTGACGCGGGACAAGGAGCGGGACCTGGTCGCCGCGCTGCGCCGTCTCCCGGAGCAGGCCGCACGAACGATCGAGCAGGCCGCGGTCACCGAGGAGATGGCGGCCCGCTACGCGGATGCGGCCGGGTTCATGTACATCGGCCGGTCGTTCGGGTACCCGGCGGCGCTCGAGGGCGCGCTCAAGATCAAGGAGATCAGCTACCTTCACGCCGAAGGCTACGCGGCCGGGGAGCTCAAGCACGGGCCGATCTCGCTGCTGGACGCGACGGTGCCACTGGTCGCCGTGGCGACACGGTCGGCGGTGTACGAGAAGCTGATCAGCAATCTCATGGAGGGCAAGGCCCGCGACGCCCGCGTCCTGGCCATCGCCACCGAGGGCGACACTCAAATCGAGCGGCTGGCAACGGACGTGTGCTGGGTCCCGAACACCCTGGAACCCCTGAGCACCATCCTGGCAGTGATACCGCTCCAGCTCTTCGCCTACCACGTTGCGGTCAGGCATGGACGCGACGTCGACCAGCCGCGCAACCTGGCCAAGTCGGTGACGGTGGAATAGATGGCCGGCCCGCGCCAGCGATCGATCCCTGAAGACGAACGCGGCGCGCCGGGCGGCAGCCCTCGAGTCGAGATCAGCGGTGGCTCAGAGGCCTTGGTTGCGGCTGTGCCGGTCCCCCCGCCGGAGACCACCGAGCTGGGCATAGACATCATTCGCGTCTCGCGGATAAGGGATTCGCTGGCGAAGTTCGGCGACCGCTTCACGCGGCGCGTCCTGACTCCCACCGAGATGGCCTACGTTCGCGGGCGCCCCGAGACGATGGCTGGGCGGTGGGCGGCCAAGGAAGCCGTGTCCAAAGTGCTGGGGCTCGGCGTCCGCGGCATCGGCTGGCGCGACATCGAGGTCGAGCGGCTGCCGACCGGGCAGCCGGCGGTGAAGCTGCACGGTCGCGCGGCCCGGCGAGCGGAGCAGCTCGGGATGGGTCGCATCGCTCTGTCGATCAGCCACGAGTCGGAGTTCGCGGTGGCGATCGCGTACGGCATCCGCACCGCCGGCGGACGCTTCCTCTTCCCGCCGGACATAGAGGAACGACTCAACGACCGCGAAGTGGCGCTGATGCGCCGCTTCGAACGATTGCGCGTTCTCGCCCGAGATGTCGCCAATACGGAGGCGCAGCTGGCCGCCGGGTCATCGACCCCGGCCGAAGTTACCGCGCGCCAGGAGGGGACCGATGCCTAGCCGAGTCGTCCCGGAGACGATCTTCCTCGACCACGCCGCGGCGGCCTCGCTGCTCCCGCCGAGACCGTCCAGGGGCCACAAGGGAACCTTTGGGAAGTTGCTGGTGATCGCGGGCTCGATCGACTACGCCGGTGCGGCGCTGCTCGTCTGCACGGCGGCCGGCCGAGCCGGAGCGGGGTTGGTCACGCTGGCCACGCCCGAGTCGCTCCAGCCGCTCTTCGCGGCGAAGGTCGTCGAGGCAACGACGTTGTCGCTGCCGGAGGACGATGTCGAAGAGGTGGATCCCGAAGAGGCTCTCGCCCGAATCCTCGACCACGACCACGACGCCCTGGTCGTGGGGCCGGGCCTGCGACCCAGCCTCTCGATGACCGAGCTGATCCGCGGCCTGCTTGCCCCGGACGAGGACGGCGAGCCGATGCCGGCGGTGCTCGACGCGGAGGCACTCCGGTCGCTCGCGACGGTCGACGGCTGGGCCGCGGACGTGGCCGCGAGGTGCGTTCTCACGCCACATGTCGGCGAGTTCCTGCGGCTTCGTGCCGCCGACGGCGTGGATCCGCAGAAGCACGGCGACCTCGTCTTCGACGACGGGCGGCGGCTCGCCGCTGCCCGCGATGCGGCCCGCGAATGGGGTCAGGTGGTCGTCCTGAAGGGCGCTCGAACCGTCATCGCCGATCGCGATGGGCGGACCGCCGTCTCGCCGTTCGAGAACCCGGCGCTGGCGAGCGGCGGCACGGGCGACGTCCTCGCCGGAACGATCGGGGCGCTGCTGGCCCAGGGCCTGGACACCTTCGAGGCGGCGCAACTCGGCGTCTATCTCCACGCCATGGCGGGCGAGGCGGTCCGCGAGCGTCTTGGCGACGCGGGGCTCCTGGCGTCCGACCTTACGGGCGAGCTGCCACTGGCACGCAAGCGCTTGGCTGCCATGCCCGGTGCCGGCTCCGCGATCGTTTCGAGCGCCGACTCTGCCCCGGCGCGCCGCTGATGGACCGCGCGGCCGTTCCCGCCGGCGCCACGACGCGAGTCACGGCCACGCGCAATCCATTGATCGAGGCCGGGCCCGACGGAGCGTTGCCCCCGCTGCCAAAGACGGCCTGGCTGGAGATCGATCTCGATGCCCTGGTCTCCAACGTGCGGCTTCTCCGCGACCTGCTGCCTCCCGGCGCTCGTCTCGAGCCGGTAGTGAAGGCGGACGCCTATGGGCACGGCGCGGTCGCCGTGGCCCGTGCGCTGGTCCGCGACGGCCTCCAAAGCCTCAGCGTCGCGACGTTCGATGAGGCGCTCGAGCTGCGTCAGGCGGGCCTCGAGGTCCCGATCTTCGTCCTCTTCCCGATACCGCCCGAACTGGCGCCCGACGCACTGCGACATTGCATTTCGATCACGGTGGGCGACGAGGCCCTGCTGAGCCGAACGCTCGCGGCCCTCGACACGGCGCTAGACCAAGGCGGCGGGACGCTGGCGATCCACCTCGAGGTGGAGACCGGACTGGGTCGTGGCGGGGTCGCACCGGCTGAGGTCGTTGCGGCCGCGGCGGCTGTGGCCGCCAGCCCGCGCGCTCATCTCGCAGGCCTGTGGTCCCATCTCGCCGCGGCCGGAAACGCCGCGGTCAGCGGGCGTCAGAACGCCCGGTTCGACGGAGCCGCCGCCTTCCTCGAAGCGGCCGGAGTCAACCTCCCCGAACGCCACATAGCGGCGAGCGGCGGCCTTCTGGCAGCGACTGCGGGAGCGTACGACGTGGTGCGCATCGGCCTCGCCATCTATGGCATCGTCCCGGACGGCCTAAACGCCGCCGAGCAGAACCGGGTCGCCGCCGCGGGGCTTCGACCCGTGATGTCCCTCCGGGCCCGGCCGGTCCGCGTGGCCTGGCTCGAGCCCGGCTCGGGCATCAGCTACGGCCCGACCTTCACGACGGCCCGGCGCAGCCTCATCGCCACGCTGCCGCTCGGGTACGCCGACGGATACCCGCGCAGCCTCTCGAATCGGGCCGAGGTACTGGTCCGCGGAGTTCGAGTCCGGCAAGTGGGAACGGTGGCGATGGATGCGGTCATGGTCGACGTGACGGACGTTCCCGGATCCGAGGTCGGCGTCGACGACGTGTTCACGCTGATGGGGGAGGCGGGCGGAGAGCGGATAAGCGCGCTTGATATGGCGCAGTGGGGCAACACCATCACACACGAGGTAATAGCCGCAATGTCGGGAAGGTTACCCCGGGTGTACTATGCGGCAGCCGAGGCGGTCGGGATGCGTGTAGTTGCGTACGACGCGGGTCGAGGCTGGGGAAGGCTCGAGGACCGGCCGATCGAGGCAGCCGCGGAAGTACCCGGTCCGCCAGGCTGCGAGTGATGCACTCGTCAGCGACGACTACGGAGAGCATTCGGATTTGATCGAGATGCATGGCCGCTCGGAAGAGCAGCGAGACGACCTCGTCGAGCAGGCCGCCCGCGAGATCCAGCTGCGTGGCTTGACCGCGCCGGCCGTTCTGTTCCTTCAGGCCAGTCGCCCGTATCGTCCCCTTGGCAGCAGCGCGATGGTCTTCTTCGACCCCACACTGCGCCGCGTCTTCGGTGGAGAGCTGCCGGTCGCGTCCGAGATCCTCGCCGACGACCTGGGCATCGAGCAGCTGATAGAACGACTGCTCGACCCCGATGAGGAGATCGCCTGGGACGCCTGAGGGCGAACAGCGATCAAGCAGCCGGGTAGCATGACCAGGTGACCAGCCAGCCTCGAGCGTTCTTTGCCCTCGACCTCGGCTCGGCCACCACGTCCGGTGCGGTTCTCGGCTACATCGGTGGACGCTGGCGCCTAATCGCGCACAAGGCGGTGCCGAGCTACATCGATGTCGACGCCCTGCTGGGCGGCATGCTTGCTCAGATCGGGCTCACGGACGCGGAGATGCTCGCCGATCTCGCCGCCAGCGACCGCGTGGAGATTGGGACCCTCGTGTCTTCGTGGCCACGGCTCGTGGCCAGGACGACTCCAGCGCTTCGGATAGCGGTCCTCGCTGGTTCGCGCCGGCAGCGGCGGAGGCTCGAGGATGCCGCGCTGAAAGCCGGATGGCTCGTGGTCGGTGGGAGCGCCGACGAAGACGATCCGATCGCCCTCAGTCGCCTGGTTCTCTCGTCGGAGACCGATGCGGTGCTGCTCGGAGCCGACCGTTCTCCGGCGGGCGACGAAAAGCGCCACCTGCCCGATCTGGCGGCGCTCGTCGCAGCGGTCGCGATGGTGCGACCCGAGCTGACGGTCGTACTGGCCGGCGGAGCGGAGAGCTACGAATCGTCATTTGCGGCCCTGGAGCAACCGAGATCGGGACCCGAGGTCGTTGGATCGAATGGGGCGCTTTCGACGGGGGGCCACGTCGCCACCGTTGCAGCCGAACCGACGGCCGACCCTGCCACTCCTCAATCGAAGAAGGTCACGCGTGAGGCGGCTGCCACCCAACCGCCGGCGTCAGGGGTAGAAGGCATCGAAGCGCGGGGCTCGGAGGTCGATGGCGTCCCCGCGATCCCGACCGGAACCGGGCGAGGTCGAAGGCATCGCGCGGCCGGCAAACCCGGCTCCGTCGCCGCGCTCGTGTCGGCGGCCGGCCCATCCGCCACCGCCCCGTTGACTCTTCCCGCGGTTGCTGCTGACATCGCCGCGCCGATGGTCGAGAGCCCGGCCGAGGCTCGCCGCGTTCTCCTGGCTCCGGACGCGGAGGCCGGCCAGCCGCCAGGGTCGTCCCTGCAGCAGGTTCTAGAAGGGCTCCGCGTCGCGGCCGACGACAGCCGCGTCGGCGTGGCGCGGTCGATCGCCTCGCTCGCGGATGTCCTGGGGAAGTCGATCGAGGTCGTCGAGATCGGCCTCCAGGGCGGCCTGCGAGCCAGATCGGAGCCACTCGCTCGGGACTCCTTCGCGAATTCTTCGACGCGCGCGTGTCTCGCCGATGCCTCGTTCGCGCCCCCGAGGCCGTCCGAAGAGGTAATCGACGATCTGCTCGAGTGGTCCACGATCGCCCTGGATCGGCACCGGGCGATCGACCGGCTGAACGACTTGAGGCTCTCGCCGTGGGGCGAGGCCGACGGCGACGGCGCCGTCTTCCGACTTGCGGCAGCCAAAGGCGCATTCGCCCGTCTGGTGGCCGCCACGCCGGAGATCGACGCCCACCCGATGCCTGAGTTGCTGGTTGCGGCCGGCGGCATTTTCTCCGCGCTGCCGCCGTCGGTGGTCGCGCTTGCGATGGCGGATCTGGTGCGGCGTGCCGGAGTGACCCATCTCGCCTGCGACCAGGCGCGGTTGCTCGGACCGCTCGGGGCGATCGAGGAAGAGGGAGAGCGGCGCCTGATGATGGCCAACCTGGCGGACGACATACTGATGCCGCTCGGCAGCCTCATACTCCCAGCCGGCATCCGGCAGGGTCGCGTTGCGGGCCATCTTCGGCTGAATGGTGCGTCTCCGGTGATCGAGCTCCATCCCGGCGCGGTCCAGGTCGTCGATCTGCCGCCCGGCCGATCGGCCAACGCGGCAATCGACTTCCGCGATGCGATGAGACTCGGCGCGCGTAGCCGCCATTTTGCGGTCGACGTCCGGGGTGGGCTGGGCGGCCTCCTCGTCGACATGCGCGACATCCCGATGCGGATCTCCGACCGGCCCGACTCGCGTCGATCGGCGCTGGAGGCCTGGCAGCGAGACCTGTGGCCGGAGCTCTACGAATGAGCGCGGTGGAGCCGCCGGTGGCCGCGGACTCGTCGGACCTCGCCCGCGTGGCCGCCCGGCGGATGCTCATCTTCTCGCCGACGATCCGATTCGCGCTTGGCCCGGGCGACCGCGCGCTCGTCGCAGCCGGCGACACCGTCGTGCCGGGGATGCCCATCGTCGAGCGGACTCCGGAGCCGGAGCTGGTGGACGCGGGCCGGGTCGGTCCCGACGAGACCAGCCGACCGGCGAGGCTCGAGCCCGGCGCGAAATCGACCGCGGACGAGGAGCTCGCCCCGCTCTGGAAGGAGCGGTCGGACGTGACGGAGTGGGGCCCAACGACCCGCGGTCCGATGGCGATCAAGCCCGAGGCCATCCCAACGGCGCCCAAACGGGAGCGGCGCCGCCCGCCGGAGCCCGGGAAGTGGTGGGTCGGCGGGAACGATCGCCGCGGCAAACCGGAAAAGGGCAAGCCGTCTGTGCGAGTTGGAGGAACGCTGCTCTTCGAGACGCACGGCCACTGGCGGGCCGCCGCCGGCGAGCGCCACGAGATCGTCGGGTCGCCCGTCGCGGGGGTCATTCGAGCCGCCCGCCATTGCGTCGAGGTCACCATCGAAGTGGCCGGCGCAGCGCTTCCGGCGGCCATCGCCGCCGGCGAGCCGTCGCGCGGCTATCTCGACCTCCCTCGCCTGACCGACGGCAACCTGTGGCCAAGCGCCCTGGACGTCGGCCGCGCCGGAGCGGTGGTCGTGGCCGGCAGTCGCATCTCCGCTCAGGCCATCAGCCGCGCTCGGGCCATGTCGATCCGGGGCCTCATCGCCGGATCGGTGGGCCAGGGCGAGCTGCGCGACCTCGCGGCCTCGGAGCAGCGCCAGAAGGCCAGCCTCGCCCCTTCCGCGCCGTTCGGGCTCATTGCCCTCGATGGCCACGGGCGGCGTCCGATCGCCACGCCGGTGCTGGCGCTCCTCGCGGCGCTCGCCGGCCGGCCGGTCGCGATCGTCACCGACCCGCCGCTGCTGGTCTTCGACGCCGCCGAGGTGGCGCTGCCCGAAATCCCGCCCGAGTGGGTTCGCGCACGCAGCGGCGCCCATGCTGGCCGGGAAGGTCGATGGATCGGGCCGGCCGGGCTATACCGGTTCCGCGGCGGCATCCACCTCGAGGCAGCCATCGTCCGCTTCGCCGAAGAAACCGAGACGACGGTCGTCCCGGTGGCGGACCTCGAACGTTTCATCTTCTAGAGGTACGGTCGAACTTGGACTCCGACCCGCACGATGCTTCGGCGCCGCCGAAATCGATGGAGAACCGGACCGACCTCGAAGGCGCCGGCCAGGGGCCATCGTCGAAAGCCGCGCAGCCGCGAGCGAGCCTCAACGATTTCGAGCGAGGGTTTCAAGGTCCGCTCTACGGGCCGAAGGGCGCGGCCTTCTTCGGTGCCGTCTGCGCGCTCCCGTTCATCTCCAAACTCTCCGGGGCTGCGCCCTTTGCAACGCTGGCGCCGCCCGTCGTCGCGTTCCTGATCGGTTCCGGCTGGATGCTCGGGATCATGGCCCTGATCCACTGGCTTGGCGAGCAGCCGGCTCTGTCGCTCCGCCTCAAGCGGAGAATCCTTCTCGCCTCGTTCGTGGTACCGGCCGTCGCCGCTCTGATCCTCCTCCGGATCGTCGGGGCCGGCTGATACATATGCGCCGGTCCGCCGGCCGCGCGGTATTTCCGCGTTCGGAGCGGCGAGCGGCCCGTTTCGGGTAACCTCGCGGGGTGATTGCGGGACAGGACCTCGAACGGATAGTGGTGACGCGAGACCAGACGGAGACGCGCGTCCTGGCGGCGGCGCTGGCCGTGGCCGCGCGGCCCGGTGACCTGATAAGCCTGGTGGGCGACCTCGGCGCCGGCAAGACGCAGTTCGCCAAGGGGTTCGGGGCGGGCCTCGGAGTCACCGACACGATCGTCTCGCCGAGCTTCGTGCTCATGGCCGAATATCGCGGGCGGCTGCCGCTCTTCCACGTCGACCTGTACCGGCTGGCCGATGCGGCCGAGGCGCTGGCCGGCGGGCTGATCGACGAGCGCCAGGCCGAAGGCGTAACGATCATCGAATGGGCCGAACGACTCGCCGATGCGATGCCCGACGAGCGGCTCGATGTGGTGATCGACGGTTCGGGCGACGAGCCGCGGCGGATCGCGATCCGTCCCGGAATTGCCGACTACTCCCGGTATCTCGACGCGCTGCCGGCGACGGCCGAGATAGGCAAGTCCCTGGCCGAGGCCGACCGATGACCGGGCGATTGCTGGCAATCGACACCTCCGGCACGAATGCCCTGGTCGCCCTGGGCGAGGCCGACGGCACGCTCGTGGACGAACGTCGTTGGGTCGCCGGGTATCGCCACGGCGAGGAGCTCCTGGCCCGAATTGACGAGATGCTCACCGCTGCCGGTGTCGCCCTGGCCGATCTCGGCGGGATCGTCGTTGGAACCGGACCGGGAGCATTCAGCGGGCTGCGAGTTGGCCTCGCGACGGCAAAGGCACTCGCCCATGGGCTTGGCGTTGCCATCGCCGGCGTCCCGACGTCAGAGGCGCTTCTCCGTGCAGCAAGCGTGGCAGGCGCGTTCGAGGGGACGCGGGCGGTTCTGCTGCTGCCGGCCGGGCCTTCAGATAGAGTCGTCGTCGCCGGAGGCGGAGCCAGCCTCCTCCGGGGGGGCGAAGAGCCAGACCTCGATTCGGGCGCGACGCTCGTCGCCGTCGACCTTCCGGGTCGTGCTCCGGAGGAAGCGATCGCCCTCGGTGCGCAAGCGGAAGCCGGCCTCTCGACCGCCCTGCTTGTTCTCGGCGTGGCCAGGCTCGCCGCCGGTGGCGACGACGTCGCCAGGCTCGTGCCCGAGTACGTGTCGCTGCCGCGCGGCGTACCGGCGCTCAAGGGGGAGGTTCGATGGTCGCACGACCACCGGTGAGGATCGTCGTCGACCGGATGAAGGTCGAGGACCTGCCCGCCGTCCACGTCATCGAACGGGAGAGCTTCAGCACGCCCTGGCCGGCCCACGCCTACCGCCAGGAACTCGAGAGCAACCGGCTCGCCCACTACGTCGTGGCCCGCTGGGGCGACGAGATCGTCGGCTTCGCCGGCATGTGGATGCTCGTCGACGAGGCTCACATCACCACGTTTGCGACGCGACGGGCGTGGCGGCGGCAGGGGATAGGGGAGCGGCTGCTGCTCGCGATGCTCGACCTGGCCCGGGCCCGCGGCGCGGCCGAGGCTACGCTCGAGGTCAGGCCGTCGAACACGCCGGCCCGGCGGCTCTACGAGAAGTACGGTTTCAAGGTGGTCGGCGTCCGACCGCGCTACTACAGCGACAACAACGAGGATGCCCTGATCATGACCACCGAGGCGCTCGACGGGCGCGCGATGCGAGATCGGATCGCCGCGCTCCGGGCGGCGGTGGCGGGACGGCCGGACATCGCAGTCGGGCCCGACGGTCTGCCGATTTCCTCGAGGGCTGCCGGGCCGCTCGACGACGATGGGGATGGGCGCGACGCCGAGGTCACCGGTTCCGCCGGCCCCGAGGCCGGCGATTCCGCCGAGGAGGGCTCCGCGCCATCGGCCGATGCTTCGGCGGTGCCGCGGATGATCCGTCCGAGCAGCGTAACCAGGAGACGGCCGTGACCGGCAGCCTCATCCTCGCGGTCGAATCCAGCTGCGACGAGACCGGGATCGCGATCGTCGAGGATGGTTGGCGCATCCACGCCAACGTAGTCGCGAGCCAGGTTGCGATGCACGCCGCGTCGGGCGGGATCGTGCCGGAGGTGGCGGCGCGGGCCCATCTGCGCTGGATCGTGCCCGTCCTGGACGAGGCCTGGGCGGCCGCGGGCGTGGGCTGGGACGACATCTCGGCCGTCGCCGTGACCCAGGGCCCAGGACTGGCCGGATCGCTTCTCGTCGGCATCAACTTCGCCAAGACACTGGCCTACGTCCACGGCAAGCCGCTCGTCCCGGTCAACCACCTCGAGGGCCATCTATATGCGGCCTGGCTGTCAGAGCAGGATCGTGAGGTCGCCGAGCCGATCTTCCCGCTCGTCGCCCTGATCGTCTCGGGCGGCCACACGTTCCTCGTCGAGATGCGTGACCACCTGCAGTACAGACTCCTCGGGGAGACCGTCGACGACGCTGCCGGTGAGGCGTTCGACAAAGTCGGCCGGTTGCTGGGTCTGCCGTATCCGGGCGGTCCAGCGATCATGCAGGCGGCCGCCGGCGCCACCCGGCACGACACCGTCTTCCCGCGGGCGTGGCTGGGGGACTCGTTCGATTTCAGCTTCAGCGGGCTCAAGACCGCGGCCCGACGGACGATCGCGGTCGAAACCGACGGCCAGGGGACCGCGATCGGCGAGTCGCCGCTGTCGGCCGATCGCGTCGCCGAGCTGGCGGACGGGTTCCAGGAGTCGGTGGTGGACGTGCTCGTGACCAAGACGCTGCGGGCGGCTCGCCGGGCAGGTGCGCGTTCGATCGTGCTGGGCGGGGGAGTCGCCGCGAACCGGGTTCTGCGCGATCGTCTCGCCGGCGGCGCGAGCGAGGCGGGTATTCCGCTCGTAGTTCCGAGGCCGGCGCTCTGTACGGACAACGGGGCGATGATCGGGGCGGCCGGCGCCCGTCGCTGGGAAGCCGGCGCCAGGGCCGGTCTCGACCTCGACGCCCGGCCGTCGCTGCCACTGGCCCGCAGGTGAGCCGGCCGTCCAACCCGTTGCCGGCCGCCGAGGGCGGCGATCGGCCGGAGCGTGCCAATTCGGCCGAGTCGACCACTCGGTCGAGTCGACGGCCGCGGCTCGATCCGCTGGCCGTCCGCCGGCAGCTTCGCGAGGAGGGACTGCACGCCCGCCACTCGCTCTCCCAGAACTTCCTGGCCGATCCCGATGTACTCCAATCCATCCTCGATCTCGCGGGGCCGGAGCCGGGTCGCCGGATCCTGGAGGTCGGCCCGGGACTCGGCATCCTGACCGGCGGCCTGCTCGATGGCGGCGCGACCGTGACCGCGGTTGAGCTGGACCGCAGGCTCGCATCCCGTCTGGCGCGAATCCGCGCCGACGAGATCGGGAGGGGTACGCTCAGACTCGTCGCGGACGACATCCTCGACCAGAAGATCCCGGAACTGATCGAGCGACCGTACGAGGTCGTGGCCAACGTGCCCTACCACATCACGAGCCCTCTACTCCACCGCTTCCTGGGCCTTCCGCCACGACCAAACCGGCTGGTCCTGATGCTCCAGAAAGAGGTTGCGGAACGGATCGCGGCCGCGCCCGGCGAGATGAGCTACCTGTCCGTGTTCGTGCAATACCACGCGGCCGTCCGGATCGCGTTCGGCGTCCCTCGCCATGCCTTCGAGCCCGCGCCTGAGGTCGATTCGGCCGTCGTCGAGATCACGCCGCACGATCCTGCCGGTAACAGCCCGCGCCTCTCGGCGGTCGACGAGGACGGCCTCTGGCGCCTCGTCCAGGCTGGCTTCCGCGAGCGTCGCAAGAAGCTCCACAACGTCCTGTCGCGTCGGCTGCCGGTCTCCGGCGCGGCGGTCAGAGCGGCGCTCGAGGCCGCCGGCATCGACGGCGACAGGCGTCCGCAGACGCTTTCGGTCGACGAGTGGCTGGGGCTCAGGGTGGCTCTGGGGCCACTCCCCGGCGGGACGGCGGCGTGAGCGCCGAGAACGGATCCGGCGCCCGGATCCACGTCGTCCGTTTCGCGCCCGCCAAGCTGAACCTGACCCTGGCGGTGGTCGGGCGACGCCGGGACGGCTACCACGACCTGCATTCGGTGATGGTGCCGCTCTCCCTTGGCGATGCCCTGACCGTGTCGTCGGCCCCGCCGGGTTCGGCCCGCGACTCGCTCAGGGTCACCGGGCTGCCCATGACGTCCGCGGCGGACAACCTGGTGCTGCGCGCCATCGTCGCCACTCGTGCCGCGCTGGCCGCGGCGCGTCCGGGCGTCCGGGCATCCGCGCCGTGGCTGGCGGCCCGGCTCGCCAAGCGCGTTCCCGTCGCCGCCGGTCTCGGCGGCGGCAGCAGCGACGCCGCGGCGGCAATCGACGCGGCCCTGGCGGCGTGGGGGGCCGAGCTCGACCGGGATGCGATCGCTGCCCTGGCCGCATCGCTCGGCTCGGACGTCCCGTTCTTCCTCGCTCGTGGCGCGGCCCTGGTGACGGGTCGCGGCGAGTTCGTCGAGCCGCTGCCGGAGATCGCCGGCGAGCCACCGGCCGTGCTCCTCGTCACGCCCCAACTGCCGCTGGCCACGCCGGCCGTCTTCGAGGCCTACGTCGGCGGTGCCCGCCAGGCGGATGCCGGGCTCGCCAGGGACACCTCGGAGCGCCTGGCGGCGGAGATGAAGGCAGGGCTTACGGCGGTCCGGCTACTGGCGATAGCGGAGGAGCTGTCCGCAGCCAACGACCTGCTGGCCGCTGCGGCATCGATCGTGCCCGGTTTCCGTGGTTTCATCGACACGCTGGAGCGGCTGGTGAGGCGTCCCGTGTGTCAGTCGGGCTCCGGCCCGACGCTGTGGTCGCTATATCCGAGCCTCGCCGAGGCCCGCAAGGCCGCTCGGTTCGTGCGGCAGGCGGCCATCAACGGGACGCTGCCGCTCGTCGGCATCGGAGAGCCATTCATCGCGGCAACGACCATTGCGGGCGGGACGCCGCTCACTCGAGCCCGGTCGTCGGACGGCGCCACGGATGCGATCGGGCCGCGCACGGTCCACAATGTTTTCGACGCCGATCGCCGGCGACGGGTTGAACCCGCCGTGGACCACGGCGAGACGAAGGGAGAGGATCCTCGATGAGTCGCAGGCAGGTAGTGGTGGCGGGCGCGCCCGCAGCTATCGGTCCGTACAGCCAGGCCATCGAGGTCGACGGCTTCGTCTTCTGCTCGGGTCAGCTGGGATTGGACCCGGTCACAGGCCGGCTCCTCGAAGGCGTCGAGGCCCAGACCGAGCGTGCGCTCCTCAATCTCGAGGCAGTGCTTGCGGCCGTCGATCTCACGACGGCCGACGTTGTCAAGACCACGGTCTTCCTCGCCGATCTGGCCGACTTCTCTCAGGTGAACGCCATCTACGGCCGGCATATGGTTGAACCGACGCCGGCCCGGAGCACTGTTCAGGTCGCCGCACTGCCCCGCAACGCTCTTGTCGAGATCGAGGCCGTCGCACGGCGGTCCAGCTAGTGGTTACGCCAGAAACCGGTTCCACGCTCCATCGGCGCCACATCGCGACACGCCGCGCGGCGCCCGTTCCGTGCTACCGTCAAGCGCAATGAGCGATATCTCCGATAGCGTCCTCCCGGTCGTCCTTGCCGCCGGCCTCGGGACGCGCATGAAATCGAGCAAGCCAAAGGTGCTCCACGAGCTCTGCGGACGCCCGATGCTCGCCTTCGTGATAGATGCGGCGCGCGAGGTGAGCGGCCGGCGACCGCTGGTCGTGTATTCACCCGCAACGGCTGCGATCAAGGACGTCTTCGCCGACACGGTCGACTTCGCCCTCCAGGCCGATCCGCTCGGCACGGCCGACGCCGTTCGAGCCGCGGTCGAGGCGGCGCCGGAGGCAGACGAGGTGCTCGTCCTCTCGGGCGACGTGCCGCTTGTCCAGACGGACGTCCTGGCCGAGCTGATCGATATACGGCGCGCCCGGAACGCGGCCGTGGCCCTGGTGGCCGTCCACTCCGCGGAACCGCAGGGGCTGGGGCGCGTCGTCCGCAGCGCCGATGGCGGCCAGGTGCTCCGGATCGTGGAGCAGAAGGACGCCACTCCCGATGAGCTCCTGATCGAGGAGATAAACGCGGGGGTCTATGCGTTCGATGGCGCGTGGCTGCGGCGTCGGATCGGGGACGTGAAGGCCTCGCCCGTATCCGGAGAGTTCTACCTGCCGGAGGTCGTGAGCCTGGCCAGGGAAGATCGCCGGGCCGTAGTGTCGCTCGAGGTCGAAGACGACGGCTCGCTGGCGGGCATAAACGACCGATCGCAGCTGGCGGAGGCGGAGCTCGAGCTGCGGATGGTGATCAACGAGCGCCACATGCTCGCCGGCGTGACGATCGTCGATCCGATCCGGACGTACATCGACGCCTCGGTCGAGCTGGCGCCCGACGTCGTGCTCGAGCCCGGCGTCATCCTGCGCGGCAAGACCCGGATCGGCGAGGGGACGCGGATCGGGGCCGGCAGTCAGATCATCGACACAGTGGTCGGCCGCGACTGTTTCGTCTGGGCCAGCGTGCTCGAGGGCTCCGAAGTGGAGGACGAAGTCCAGATCGGGCCGTTCTCGCACCTGCGGGCCAAGTCGTCGATCGGCCCGAGGGCCAGGCTCGGCAACTTCGCCGAGGTCAAGGCCAGCCGCCTCGAGGCGGGGGTCCAGCAGCACCATTTCAGCTACATCGGCGACGCCGAGCTGGGCGAGCGCACGAATGTCGGTGCGGGCACGATCACCTGCAACTACGACGGCGTGAAGAAGCACAAGACGAAAATCGGCAAGGGCGTCTTCCTCGGCTCCGACACGATGCTCGTCGCCCCTGTGGAGCTTGGCGACGGCGCTCGAACCGGGGCCGGATCCGTCGTCACCCGCGACGTCCCAGCCGGAATGCTGGCTGTGGGCGTGCCGGCCCGGCTTCGAAAGCCACGCGCCGGAGTCGACTCCACAGACGAGCCTGCTGCGAAGGCCGCCCCTGACGATGCGACCCCGCCCTCAGCCGAGGAGGCCGCAGAGCGAACCGGTCGATGAGCGACGTCGTATTGCAGCTGCTGGTCGTCCTCATCCTCGTACTCATCGAGGCAGTCTTCGTCGCGGCCGAGATCGCCCTGGTAACGCTGCGTCATAGCCGCATCGACCAGCTCATCGACGAAGGTCATCGCAATGCAAAGCGGGTCAAGAAGCTCGTCCAGGACCCGGGCCGTTTCCTGGCCGTGGCTCAGATCGGGGTAACGTTCGTCGGCTTCCTGGCCTCGGCCTACGCCGCGGTCAATCTGGCGGAGCGCCTGGCGGGGGCGATCGCCACGATCGACGCTCTCAAGGGGGTCGCCGGCGGAATCGCCGTCGTCGTCGTGACGATGCTGCTCGCGGCCTTCACGATCGTCTTCGGGGAGCTCGTCCCCAAGACGCTCGCCCTGGCCTACCCCGACCGCGTGGCGTTGACTCTCGCCGGCCCACTCGACCTCGTGGGCCACGTCCTCGGCCCGGTAGTCAATACGCTGACCTGGCTGACGCGCAAGATCGCCGGCGGATTTGGCGCTGGCGTTGCCACGCAGGCGCAGATCAACACAGAGGAGCTCAAGCTCATCGTCGAGCGGGGAGGGGAGACCGGCGTCCTCGAGGCCGAGGAAGAGCAGATGATCAGTGCCGTGATCGAGCTCGGCGATCGCCGTATCCACGAGGTCATGGTTCCGCGGACTGACATGACAGCCCTGCCGGTCACGGCCTCGATGGACGAAGCGATCGACACCTTCATCCGCGAGGGTCATAGCCGCGTCCCCGTCTACAAGAAGTCGATCGACGAGATCGTGGGCGTCCTCTACGCCAAGGATCTGCTGCCATTCCTCAAGGGCGGGCAGAAACCGGACCTGCGAAAGCTGCTGCGGGCACCGCTCTTCGCGCCCGAATCGATGTCGATCGACGACCTGCTCCACATGCTCCAGGGTCGAAAGGTCCACCTGGCGATAGTCCTCGACGAGTACGGCGGGACGGCCGGCATGGTCACGATCGAAGACCTGCTCGAAGAGATCGTCGGTGACATCCAGGACGAGTACGACGTCGAGGAGCCAATGACCGTCCGGCTATCCGACGAGCAGGCCCGAGTCGACGGGCGGGCTTCGGTGGACGACCTGGCCGAGCTGTTCGACCTCGACCTCAGCGGGCTCGAGGACGCGGACGAGTACGACACGGTCGGCGGGCTGATCTACCACCGTATCGGCGGCGTGCCGCGACCCGGCGACAAGGTGGAGCTGCAGGACCACGACCTGACGCTCACGGTCGAGGTGACGGACGGGCGCCGAGTCGGGAAGGTCCTTGCGGTCCGCCACCACGCCGGGGATCGCGAACCCGAGCCGGGCAATACTGGCGGGGAGTCGACCAAGGGCGCGGCTCGGTAAGGTCCCGGATCGCCGCACACGCAGGGAAGGAGGCTTCGTTTGCACTGGCTTAGCCGGCACCAGACGGCCATCCTCTTGCTGGTACTGGTCGTCGGAGTCTGGGGTTCGCTGTGGGTCGTCTACGACTACCGAAGCCCGGTGAGCCAGTTCCTGCGCGGCATCGGCACCGTACAGATAGAAGGCTGGAGCGCCTACGACCTCGACGTGGTGTGCGTCCGACTGGAGCCCGCATCCGGCGCGCCAAAGACCCAGCCCGACGGCGCAACCCAGATCGCCCGCAAGGCGTTCCCAAGCGGCTACGTGCGCGAGGTGGTGCTGGCCTCGCTCAAGGACACCTGCCACGGCGGGGATCCCAAACTGGCCTGGGCCGTGGATGTGGCCTGGGCGGCCGGCGTCTACACGACGACGTCGCCCAGCGCGCAGCCGCGGGCGCTCGTCCTGGTGGATGCTCTGACCGGCAAGCTCATCGCCAGCCACGCCGAGGGTCAGCAGTGAGGAGCAGGGGCTGCGTCGAACCGTTGGGGGTTGCGGCTTTCCCGGCCGAACCCTAGGCTGCATGTGAACCTCGGGGGCCTCGGCGGGGCTCCGGGGCGAAGAGGGTGGGGTGATGCTCGTGCAACGACTCAACTTCAGGCGCGGCACAACGGCCGGACTCGCCACGTCGATCATCCTCTCAGCAACCATCGCCGCAAGATCAGCGGCGCCGCTGCAGGAGTTCGCCCTTCTCCTCGGGGTCACGCTCTCGGCAACGGCCGCGGCGATCGCATTCGCGGCGAACGCCGAGCGCCAATCTGGGGTCGCGAAGGCTGCGGGGCCCGCGCCGGGCATCGTTTTCGGCGGGTTCTTCGTCCGGTTTGCGGCCTACGCCATGGACATGTTCGTGCTCGGGATCGTGGACGTGATCCTTTTCTGGGCCGTTGGAGGGCCGGGGCATGGGATCGCAGGGATCATCCTGATCGCCTACTTCGTGGGTCTCTGGGGGGCGAGAGGCCAGACGCTCGGGATGAAGCTTCTGGGCCTTTGGGTTGTCAGGGGCGGCGACGGCGGGAGGATCGGCTTGGGCAGCGCGGTTGTGCGTTTCGTCGGCCTGTTGGTGGCGTTCGAGTGCCTCTGGATCGGCGTCATCTGGGTCGCCTTCGACGCCCGGAAGCGCGGCTGGCAGGACATGATCGCCGGGACGGTCGTCGTCCAATACGTCGACTGACACTCGCGAAGCCAAGCGAAGTCGCGACCTACGCCTTGATGACCCCGACGATGATCTCGCGGAGTGAGTCGAGAGCCTCCGCGTCGACGACGCCGGCGGCATCCAGCTCGGCTAGCGCGCTGTCGCGGTAGGCTCGCGCTTGGTCGCGCGTGTATTCGCGACCGCCCAGCTGCTCGATGAGCGCGACGGCGTTCGCGACCTGCGCGTCGTCCGGCGCCTTGGTGCGCCACACAGCTTCCAGGCCGACCCGGTCGGCTGCGCCGGCGTGTTCGAAGGCGTATATCACCGGCAGTGTCATCTTGTGGCGGGCTACGTCGGTCGGTTCCTTGCCCGTCGTCGCCTGCTCGCCCCAGATCCCGAGCAGGTCGTCGTTGAGTTGGAAGGCGATGCCGAGAGCCCAGCCGAAGGCGCGGTAGCGGGCGATGATCTCCTCGTCGTCGGTGGCCAGGACGGCGCCGGCCTCGACCGAGGCGGCGATCAGGGCCGCAGTCTTTCGGCCGATCATGTCGAAATAGAGCTCCACGGACATCGGCTCGGCGCGCTCGCTGGCCCAGATGTCGAGGTATTGGCCCTCGCACAGGGCCAGGCATGTGTCGTCGTGGAGCCTCATCAGTCGCAGGACCTTGGCGTCGGAGAAGCCCAGGTCCGTGAGCCTGTGGAGCGCCTTGCGGCTCAGAGTAAAGAGCAAGTCTCCGGCGTTGATCGCCTGCGGGATGCCATGGAGCGCCCATAGGGTCGGCCGGTGGCGGCGCTCGGTGTCGCCGTCCTCGATGTCGTCGTGGACCAGGCTGAAGTTGTGCCCGAGCTCCACGGCCGCCGCTCCGGGCAGCGCGGCGCGGTAGTCGCCCGCGATCGAGGCGTAGGCCAGCAGCCCGAGCAACGGCCGCATCCGCTTTCCGGGGGAGCCGCTGCCGTCGAGCCCGAGGTGGTACCGGCACATCGCATACAACTCGGCAGTCGGGATGTCCCGGTCGGAGACGAGCCGGAGGATCTCCTGCTCGGTATCTGCGAGCAGGTCGGGTAGGGTCACGGGCACTTGCACGCGCGGATCATAGCAACCGTCTTCAGGAATCGGCACCCACTGGCCGCTGGACGACCCCGCTGCCGAGCGACCCAAGGTGTCCGGCGCTCCTGGTGGCCGCCGTCCCGACGACCCAGGCCGCCTCAGACGGGCTGGATGAAGGCCGAGCCCGGGAAGTCGTCCTCCGTGTCGTGCGGACCCATCGGGCCGCCCTGGCGCATCTTGGCCGACGCCTCGTCGATCGTGACGTCGATCAGGTCCATGCGGGTCAAGTCCGTGTCCGCCGCAGGGGCGTAGTCGGCCGGCGTGCGCCGACCCGGGAAGTAGCGGTCGATCATGGCGTCGAGCAGGCGCCGCTTCTCGCTCACGTCCTCGATCAGACGGCCGCGTCCGTACGCCACCACGCTGCGGTAGTTGGCCGAGTGGTCCGGCGCCGTCTTTGACGCGATGAGGTCGACCAGCTCGGTGACCGCGATCGCCACCGAGCGGCCATCGCGCAGCTGCCGGAGCGTGGCGTTGCCGGGAGAACCGTGCAAGTAGATGTGCCCCGATTCGTAGTGATAGAGAAACGGGATGAGGCGCGGCTCACCGTCCTCGACGCAGGCTACGTGGGCAACCATGCCCGAGCACAGAAACTCCTCGATCCGGTCTGGGACGGCTCGATCGGCGTGGCGTCTGATTCGCGTCCGATCGGTTCGAGGACCGGGCACGGCGTAGTCGTTGGGGACGGCCTTCTCTTCCATGCCACAAGATTAGTGGCTGGGAATGGATCGCGGCGCCGGCGGCTCGCCCCGCGCCGTGCCCCAGCGGCCGCACACTGCCTGACCTGCGGTCCATGGCCGGCGCAGCGGCGGCATCGTGGTAGCGTGGTCCCGTGCCCGTTCCGCGCCTCTACGTCACCGACGCGATCGTCCTGTCCCGCTTCGATTTCGGCGAGGCGGATCGGGTCATGACGCTCTTCACGCCCGAGCACGGCAAGCTCAAGGCGATCGCCAAGGGCGTGCGCCGGCCGACCAGCCGCCTGGGCGGAGCGCTCGAACCCCTGGCAGAACTGAGAGTGGCTCTGGCCCGCGGCCGGACCTTCGACGTGGTCACGCAGGTCGAGGTCACCCACGCCTGGCTGCGTCTGCGCGACTCGCTGGAGTCCGCCGCGACCGCCTGGTATCTGGCCGAGCTGGCGGACCGCTCGATCGAGGAACGCCACGAGGCCGAGGGTCTCTATGCGCTGCTGCGCCGCGCCTACGAGCTGCTGGATGCCGGCATGGAGTCTGGCAGGGTCGCCCGCTGGTACGAGATGCACCTGGCCGACGAGCTGGGCGTCCGCCCGGAGGTCGACCGCTGCGTCGAGTGCGACCGCATGCTCGAGCCGGACGAGCAGTTCCGGTGGGTGCCGCCGCTCGGCGGCCTGCTCTGCGCCCGCTGCCCCGGGCCGGCGATGGATCGGGCCGGCATCTCGGTCGATGCGGTCAAGGTGCTCAAGGCATACCAGCGGATGGATGTCGAGGCGCTTGCGGCGCTGCGCCTCCCGCCGGCAGTCGAGCGCGAGGTCGAAGGCGCGATGCGCGACTTCCTGCACGTCTCCCTCGAGCGCGACGCCCGCTCGCTCGATTTCCTCGACGAGGTCAGGCGAGGTTCGCGCTGACGACGCCGGCCGCCCTATCGCTTGCGAGCGCGTCGGCGGCCCTTTGGCGCGCGAGCTCGAGCCCCGGTGCCGGCAACCGCCGGTCCGGTGCCGCGGAACTCGATCAGGTGCCGGCGCATGATGCCCTCGGTCCTGAGAACCGACATGGCCATCCCGCTGCCCAGCACCAGGTCGCCCCGGTTGATCCTGAGCATGATCCGGGCAACGGGGCCGAGGGCCTGCCGGTCGGCGAAGCCGCTGGGATCCTCGATCTGGAGCCTCAGCTCCCGTGGAGAATCCGGATACTTCCCGTCGCCGACGGTCGCAACCTCGTTCCATGATATCGGGCGCCGGCTGGGGAACGCCTCCCACCAGGAGGTCGGGCGGTTACCCGGGAACAGCTCGAACCCCTCCCTCGCGACCAGCAGGCGCACCGGGCTGGCCAGATGCTGCATGTCCATGAGGGAGCCCCTGATCCCGTATAGCACCAGCGTGAAGCCGCCGGCCGCATAGGCCAGACCGATGATCGTGTTTCCCGAGGACAGGTCGCCACTTCCCATGTAGGCGCCGAACAGTCCGAGCGGGACCATGCAGATCTCGAAGATCATCCTCAGCTTTGTCCTGCGGGTGTCGTCATAGATCGCGACCGCCGGCCCGAGGGCCGGGTGGCTGATCTTGGACTCGGCGGGCTGATCCGAAGCCACGGGCTCTTCTCCTGACGATTGACGGGCGCCTCGCGCGCGCTGCCCATCATGACGGGTCAGGCCGGACCGGGTGCCGCGTTCGGCCGAGCCGAGAGCTACCCTCGGTCCGCCGAGATCGGGTCGGCGTCACGGGATGGGTCCTCGGGACCGCCGCCGCCGGCAGAACGAGCATTCGAGGTCGCGGTCTTGCGCGCCAGTGCCATGGCGACGCTGGACGCAAGCTGGTCGGCCGTGAACGGTTTTTGGAGCAGCAGCGCGCTGGCAGTGTGGGGCGCGGAAATCTCGGCGACGAGTTCGGGCGAGTACCCCGAAGTGAACAGAACGGCTGCCTCGGGGTGGCTGCGGTGCACTGCACCGGCGAGCACCGGGCCGCGCATGCGGGGCAGCATCACGTCGGTCAGAAGCAAGTCTATCGGCGTGGTGATTCGCGACGCCTGCGCGAGCGCGTCACGGCCGTCGCTCGAGACGATGACCTCGAAATTGAGGGCCTTCAACCACCTCGTGGTGATCCCGGCCACAGAAGGGTCGTCCTCGACGAGAAGTACCGTCAGAGGCCGCGTTGGCGTCGAAGACCGGACCTCATCCGGATCGGAACCCATGCCGAGTCCATACCTGCTTCACGCGCTCAGCATAGGCCTTCTCTGGGCCGGTTCAAACTCACCTATCGGCCGTGCAAGCTTCTTCGTTGCCAAGGCGGGTCGCACCCACCGGGCTCGCATGCGAGAATTACGCCCCGAGCGTCCAGCCGCTTGGCCGTCTCGAGATCCGAGCGGTTCGATCGCCCGCCCGTCCTAGATCAGCCCGCAGGAGGTTCACAGCCCCTGCCCGAGGAGACAAGAGTGACCGCCGCACAGCCGACACCGCCGGCCGACGACCCGGGGCCTTCCGTCGCCAACCTCGAAACGATCGTCTCGCTGTCAAAGCGGCGCGGCTTCATCTTCCCGAGCTCGGAGATCTATGGCGGCATCAACGCCGTGTGGGATTACGGGCCACTCGGCGTCGAGCTCAAGAACAACGTCAAGCGAGCCTGGTGGCGGACCATGGTCCAGGAGCGCGACGACATCGTCGGCCTGGACGCGGGCATCATCATGGCACCTCAGGTTTGGGTCACCTCCGGCCATGTCGCCAGCTTCACCGACCCACTCGTCGAGTGCCAGACTTGCCGGCGACGCTTCCGCCTCGACGAGCTGCCGGGCGCCGAGAACCTGACCAACACCGAGCTGGCCGACCCGACGGTCGTCGACCGCCTGGGCCTCAAGTGCCCGGTCGACGCCGGCCCGCTCTCCGCCCCGCGCCGCTTCAACCTGATGTTCAAGACCCACATGGGGCCGGTCGAGGAAGAGGGCAACGAGGTCTACCTGCGCCCGGAGACGGCCCAGGGCATCTACGTCAACTTCCGCAACGTCCGCGAGACGAGCCGTAAGAAGCTGCCGTTCGGCATTGCCCAGATCGGCAAGGCATTCCGCAACGAGATCAGCCCCGGCAATTTCGTCTTCCGGATGCGCGAGTTCGAGCAGATGGAGATGCAGTACTTCGTCAAGCCCGAGACCGCGGCGGCTACGTTCGAGGCGTGGATGCCAAAGCGCCTGGCCTGGTACGAGCGCTACGGCGTGACGCCCGAGCGGCTGCGCTTCCGCGAGCACCGCCCGGACGAGCTGGCCCACTACGCCAAGAAGGCCGTCGACATCGAGTACCGCTTCCCGTTCGGCTGGAAGGAGCTCGAAGGCATCCACAACCGCGGAGACTGGGACCTGGGCCGCCACCAGGAAGCCACGGGCGAGAACCTCGAGTACTTCGATCCCGCCACCGAGGAGAAGTACGTGCCCTGGATCGTCGAGACCTCGGCCGGCGGCGATCGGGCGGCCTTCACGTTCCTGATCGACGCCTATCGTGAGGAAGAGGTCCGCGGCGAGAAGCGCGTCGTGCTGGGCTTCAACCCGGAGCTCGCCCCATACAAGGTGGCGGTCCTCCCGCTGCTCAAGAAGCGCGACGAGATCGTCGAGAAGTGCCACGCCATCCGCGACGATCTGGCCCGCGACATCATGGCGGTCTACGACGACACGGCCGCGATCGGCAAGCTGTACCGGCGCCAGGACGAGATCGGCACGCCGTGGTGCGTCACGGTCGACGTCGATTCACTGGAGGACGGCAAGGTCACGATCCGGGACCGCGACTCGATGGAACAGATTCGGGTCGACATCTCGCAGGTGAAGCCGCTCATCCTCGAGCGGCTCGCGGAGGCAAGAGGTTAGCGCGGGGTGGCAGCCATCGTGAGGGCCACCGCCACGACCGCACTTTCTTCTTAGGAGAGGTCAACCGGAGTCGCAACACTGCGCTTCAGCCAACCCAACTCCGGACTTGCACTTTGCCCGCGACCACCCTGACTTCGTAGCGGGCCTGGGGGAACGGGGCCGGGCCGCGTCCTACCGATCCGTCCGCCGTCCGGAAGCGCGAACCGTGCCACGGGCACGTCACCTCGTCACCTCGAAGCGTCCCCTCGTGCAGCGGGCCCCCGGCATGGGAGCAGACCTCGCCGATCCCAGTAACGAGCTCGGCATGGCGAACCAGGAGGACAGGCCGGCCATCCGCCTCGGCGTAGTTGAGTCCTTCGTTCAAATCGGACACGGGCCCGATCGTCACGAAGTCGTCGAGCGGCTCGCGGAAGGCATTGTGGTCGACCATCGATCCGAAGGCGAACGTCATCTCGCCGCCGAGAAATCCCCCGACCATCATCAGCCCGAAGCCGATGAACCCGAGGGCTCGACCGGCGAGCGAGTCTACCGGCCCCGAGAGCCGCACGATGCCGCTCGCGAGGAACAGGATCGTGACGCAAGCCATCACGAGGGCGTGCAGGATTCCGACGCGCTGCTCGAGCCCGTATGTGTCCTTGAAGTCGGTCAAGCCGGAGAGGACGGAGACGGCGGCGGCGGCCACACCCAGCCACAGCGCTACGGCCGCCGCCCCACTCAACCCTGCGCTCGGAACCGCGATCCCGATGGCGTCGAACGCCGCAACGACCGTCCAGGCACCGATCGCGACGCCGGTGATCATCGGATGGATCGGGTGTCCGAGCCACGTCCCGGTGAGAAGGGACTGGAGCGGCCTGGCCCGGCGATAGAACGCGTCCGTCACGTCGGCGACCCAGCGTCCCAATCGATCGAGGCCCGGCACATGGCGGACGACTCGTACCACGACTCGTGATGCCATCCAAGACCTCCGTGCGGCCGTCTCAGCGGCCTGCGCTCTCCACCCGACCGTAGACTCGTACCTGCGCGGGAATGTGAGCCTGTCGGCCTGCGCGTTCCACCGTGCGCGCCGTCTAGGGTCGGGACGATTCGGCGGCGGGTGTGAAGCGCACGTGTGGGCGGGTGACCGCCGCGCTCGGCCTCAGTGGGCCGCAGGAGCCTCCAACGGAACCTCGACCGGAGACGGAAGGTCGCCGCGCAGGTACGCGTCGATGTTGCGGGCAGCCTTCTTGCCGTCGCCCATGGCCAGGATGACCGTGGCCGCGCCGCGGACGATGTCGCCGCCGGCGAAGACGCCGTCCATCGAGGTCTCGAGGTTGCCGTCGATCTCGATGTAGCCCCACTTGTTGATGCGGAGGTCGGGCGAGGTGGAGGTCAGGAGCGGGTTGGACCTGGTCCCGATCGCGACCACGACCATCTCGCACGGGAAGACGAACTCGGAGCCGGGGATCTCGACCGGCCGCCGGCGCCCCGAGGCGTCGGGCTCGCCGAGCTCCATGCGGATGCACTTGAGGCCGGTGACCCAGCCCTTCTCGTCGCCGAGCACTTCGACCGGCGCGGTCAGGAACTCGAAGCGGACGCCTTCCTGCTCGGCGTGGTGGACTTCCTCGCTGCGAGCCGGCAGCTCGGTTCGGGAGCGGCGATAGACGCACACCGCCTCGGCGGCGCCCAGCCGGCGCGCGGTCCGGACCGAGTCCATGGCCACGTTGCCGCCGCCCACGACCGCCACCCGCTGGCCGTGCAGGACCGGCGTGTTCGAGTCGGGGTTGTAGGCGCCCATCAAGTTGACGCGCGTCAGGTACTCGTTCGCGGAGTAGACACCCTTCAGGTTCTCGCCGGGCACGTTCATGAAGACCGGCAGGCCTGCGCCGACCGCCACGAAGACGGCGTCGAATTCGGCGCGCAGCTCGGGCAGGGTGTAGGTCTTGCCGATGATCGAGTTCGGGCGGATCTCGACGCCGTCGGCGACCAGACGATCGACTTCCTTCTGGACGATGTCCTTGGGCAGTCGGAACTCCGGGATGCCGTAGATCAGCACGCCACCCGCAGCGTGAAAGGCCTCGAAGATCGTGACCTTGTGGCCGTGCTTGGTGAGCTCTCCGGCGGCGGTCAGGCCGGCTGGGCCGGAACCTATGATCGCGACCTTCTTGCCGGATGGTGCCGGCTTGGCGGCGGTGAAGACATCGCGGTTGTTGATCGCCCAGTCGGCCACGAAACGCTCGAGATAGCCGATCGCCACTGGCGTGCCGGTCTTGGCGCGCAGGCAGACCTGCTCGCACTGGGTTTCTTGCGGGCAGACGCGCCCGGTGACGCACGGCAGGGCGTTGTCGCCGAGCAGTGAATCGGCGGCCCCCTTGACGTCGCCCTCGCCGAGGAGGCGGATGAAGTTGGGAATGTTGACGGAAACCGGGCAGCCGTCGATGCAGTACGGCTTGGGGCACTGCAGGCAGCGGTCGGCCTCCATGATGGCCAGCTGCTCGGTGTAGCCGAGGTTGACCTCGGCGAAGTTGCGGGCCCGAGCCATGGCGTCCTGCTCGGGCATGGACCCGCGCTGGATCTTCATCCGCTCCTTCTTGGGAAGCGGCTCGGCATGCGCGGCAGCGCGGGCGGATAGGGTCAGGTCGTCCATCAGTGGGCCTCCGCGTGCGAGGCCTGCCAGCGCTCGAGGGCGGCCTGTTCGAATTCCCGGTAGGTAGTGAGCCGGTCGGCCAGCAGCCGGAAGTCGACCTTGTGGCCGTCGAACTCCGGGCCGTCCACGCAGGCGTACTGACTCTTGCCGTCGATGGCGACACGGCAGCCGCCGCACATGCCCGTCCCGTCGATCATGATCGAGTTCAGCGAGACCGTCGTCTTGATGCCGTACGGCCGGGTCAGCTCGGAGCAGGCCCGCATCATCGGCACCGGACCGACGGCGAAGACCTCGTCGATACCGCCGGCTTCGCACAGGTCCTTGAGGGCCTCGGTCACGAAACCGTGGCGGCCGTAGCTGCCGTCGTCGGTGCAGACGATCACGTCGCCTGCGGCCCGCAGCTCGTCCTCGTAGATGACCCACTCCTTCGAGCGGCCACCGATGACGCTCGTCACCTTCACGCCGTTCCTGGCGAGGGCCTGGGCGATGGGGTAGACAACCGCGGTGCCGACTCCGCCACCGACGCAGACCGCATGCCCGGCTTCCAGCAGCTCCGTGGGCCGGCCAAGCGGCCCGGCCACGTCCGTTATCGCGTCGCCGACCTGGAGCGTGGTCAGCTCGCTCGTGCTCGCTCCGATGGCCTGGATCACCAGGCTGATCGTCCCGGCCGACTTGTCGACGTCGGCGATGGTCAGAGGGATGCGTTCCGCTCCGGGCCCGCGACGCACGATCACGAACTGCCCCGGCTGCCGGATCTCGGCAATGCGGGGCGCCTCGACGACGAGGCGGGTGACGTTCGGGGAAAGCTGGGACCTGGCGACTATGGGGTGCATCTCACTCCGGTGGCATGGGGCGGCAAATATCGCTTGCTAAGGCAGTATGAATTACGGCAATGGTGGCCGTTGAAGGCCCTCGCCGGCACGCCCGGTGTGTACCTGTCGGCCGGGCCGAAGGTCACAACGTGAAACCCTCGGAACGGGTGGGCTCCCGGGTCGAGCGGCGGCTACCAGCCTAGCAGCGAACGGGTCATCGCGTGGATCTGGTTCAGTGGGACGGGCCCGAGCGACCCAGGCCTAGGGTTTGACCGCCGCCGGGTCGGCTCCGTGCCACTCCTCGTGGCCCGGCCGCGCGCCATCGAGACCCGCTTCCGCCCGAAGGTGAACGCGCCGGGCGTCGACGGACATCGACAGGCTCTTCTTGTTGCAGACCTCGACGCATACGCCGCACGCGATGCACGTCAGCTGCTCGATGGCCCAGTAGCGGTCGTCGCGGGAGGCGGTGATGGCGACCGCGGGGCAGCGCCGCGCGCAGAGCATGCAGAAGTTGCAGGACTCCACGTCGAACTCGATCGTGCCGCGCGCCCCAGCGAAGCGCGGCCGGACCTCGGTCGGGTAGAGGCGGGTTGCCGGTCGTGAGACCAGGTTGCGGAGCGACCGCCGGACCATGGGCAGGGTGAGGGGATTGGCCATCTCAGCGCTCCGTGCAGCTGATGCATGGATCGATGGTCAGGATGATGTTCGGCACGTCGGCGAGGTCGCAGCCCTTGACCAGCTTGATCATCGCCGGGATGTTGGCGAAGGTCGGGGTGCGAGCCCGGAACCGCTCGAGGTTCTTTGTGCCATTGGCCTTGACGTAGTAGAGGACTTCGCCGCGGGGCTGCTCGAGGCGGGTGAACGTCTCGCCAGCGGGCAATCCGCGCGGGCGGTTCTCGATCGGCTGGCCCTCGCCCTTTGGCATCTTGTCGATCGCCTGGCGGACGATGTCGATCGACTGGTCGATCTCGCGCATCCGGACGAGGACCCGAGCGAGGCAGTCGCCGGCGGTCTCGACTACCGGCTCCAGCTCGACTCGATCGTAGAAGTTCGCGCCCAGGAGTCGCGTGTCGGTGGCGATGCCCGAGGCGCGGGCCATCGGGCCGACAGCATCGACCGCACGCGCGTCCTCGGTCGTCAGCACTCCGACGCCGCCGAGCCGGTGGGCGATCGAGGGATCTGTCCTGAAGACCCGGGCCGTGTCTTTGAATGCGGCGCCCAGCTCCTGCAGCTGGACGAGGATGGCCGCGAGTTCGGAGTCGGCGATGTCGCGCTTGACTCCGCCGATGCGGTTGACCGAGTGGATGATCCGGCCGCCGGTCGTCTTCTCGAAGATGTCGAGGATCTGCTCGCGCATCCGCCAGCAATGCATGAAGAGGTTCTCGAACCCGAACGCATCGGCGCCCAAGCCGAGCCAAAGCAGGTGGCTCTGGATCCTCGAGATCTCGGCCCAGATCAGGCGCAGCCAGCCGGCTCGCTCTGGGACCTCGACGTTCATGATGCTTTCGAGCGAGACGCAGTAACCCATGCCGTGCATGAAGCTGCAGATGCCGCAGATGCGCTCGACCACGAAGCCCATCTCGGTGTACTCCACCCGCTCGACCATCATCTCGAGGCCGCGGTGGATGTAGCCGATGGTCGGGATGGCGTCCACGACCTTCTCGTCCATCAGCACGAGGTCGAGCACCAGCGGCTCCGGCAGGACCGGATGCTGCGGCCCGAATGGGATGACAGTCTTCTTCATGGCTTCTTCACCGCCGCCGCGTTTGCCTTGAGCCGGGCCTTGATCGCGGCATGCGAGAAGGGGACCCGGGTCGCGGTCTTGTACAGCTGGCCGTGCAGGTCCAAGCCGATGCCGGTTACGTTGATGCCGAACAGCTCCCGGATCTCGTTCTCGTAGAGGAACGCGGCCCCGAAGAGCTCGGATACGCTCGGCACCGCCTCGCCGGCCTCGATCTGCTCGCGAATCGTCTCGAACTCGTTGCCCCTGGCGAAGGCCCAGGCGATTTCGAAGACGCCGGGCGCCTCGACCGCCGGCGGAGCCACTGGGGCCGATGGCGCGGGCGGGGTCGCCGGCGCGGGTACTTCGCCGGCCGAGGTTGGCGCGCCAGCCCCCGTGGTCGCGGCTTCGGCCGTCGTCACGTGGCCGTGCGTCCCTGCCGCAGGCGCCACGACCGTCGTGGCGTTGATGAGGGCCAGACGCCAGCCGGCCTCGTGGTATGCCCCGACTCGGGCGAGGAAAGCGCTGCCGTCCATCAGGCCGTCTTCTTTCGTTTCTCTTCGAGCGCGGCGATGCCCTCCACGACGCCGTCGATGATGCTTTCGGGGCGCGCCGCGCAGCCGGGCACGTAGACGTCCACCGGCAGCACCTTGTCGATCCCGCCCTGGATGTTGTAGGCGCGGGCGAAGATGCCTCCGGAGCACGCACACGCCCCGACCGCAACCACGACCTTGGGCTCGGGCATCTGGCGGTACAGGTTCTTCACGATCTCGACGTTGCGTTCGTTCACGCTGCCGGTCACGAGCAGGATGTCGGCGTGCTTCGGGTTCCCCGTGTTGATCACTCCGAACCGCTCCACGTCGTAGAGCGGCGTCAGGCAGGCCAGGACTTCGATGTCGCAGCCGTTGCAGCTCGATCCGTCGTAGTGGAGGATCCATGGTGAGCGGCGGAAGAAGGACATCTCGATCACCGGCCCAGCAGGAATAGAGCGAGCACGTTGCCGCCCGAGAAGACCAGGGTGGCAACCCAGGTGGAGCGCAGGACGAGCTGCCACTTGATGCGCGACGTGGAGTTGTCGAGCAGGATCTCCAGGGCGTAGGCGACGAGGAAGGCGACCAGACCCAGGGCCACGCTCCAGTTGAAGAGCAGGACCATGAAGGCGCACAGCAGCGCCGACTCGTACCAGCGTGCCAGCTCGACGTAGGCCAGCAGCCGGCCCGACATGTCGGACTTGAGACCGCTCACGAGCTCCTGGTGGGGGTGGTGCGACATCGAGATGTCGAATGGCGACTTCCGAAGCTTGATCGTCGCGACCATCAGGAACGCCAGCAGAACGCCCGGCAGCTGTGCGGCCACGAGCTGGCTCGACGCAAGGACGCCCTCGAAAGTGTTCGCGCCGGTCACCTTGCAGATGGCGGCCATCATCAGGATGAAGAACGGTTCGGCCGCGAGCAGCACGACGAGCTCGCGTTCGGCACCGGTGAAGCTATACGGGGAGTTGGCCGACCCGGCGGCGAGGACCAGCAGCAGCGCCGCCAGGGCGAAGACGAACGTCGTGAAGATCAGGTCTGTGCCGCTCAAGAGCAGCGCGCCGGTGGCGGCCATGAAGATGAGGTGGCCCACCAGGATCGGCTCCATGATCGGGTTGAGCTGCCGCGACTGCTTCTGCAGCAGCTTGCCGACGTCGTAGAACGGCTGCAGCAGCGGCGGCCCGACACGGCCCTGCATCCGCGCGCTGATCCTGCGGTCCACGCCGGCCACGAGCCCACCGAAGATCGGGGCGAGGCCGAGGAAGAGCAGCCCGTAGATCGCCGGGTTCATGGTCGGGCCACCATCCCAACCGTGACCATAGCCACCAGGATTCCGCCACAGGCGACTGTCCCGGCACGGAACATCAGGGCGCCGTTGATAACCCCGTCGAGGTAGTAGTTGCGGAGGGTCACCTTCTTGATGCCGCCCAGCGCCGCACCCATGACGTGGCCTGGGGTGGTGCTGCGACCGCCGGCGTAGAAGTCCGCGTGGTCGTATACGGGATGGCGCCACACCCAGAGGGACAAGAGCGGCAGGAAGAGCATCGCGGCCATGAGCACGGCCAGCGTCGCTGGGTCCAGGGCGAGGAAAGTGCGGGGTGCGGCGGAGAAGGCGCTGAGTGCGTACGGACCGACGACGTGGTCCGAGATGAGGCCGACGCACGCCGCAGCGGCGATCACGCCGATCGCCATCGGGATCTCGGTCGCCCACTCGTAACGCGAGACCCGGCTCTCGATCGAGCGTTCGTAGGCGGTCACCTTCCGCGCGGACAGCACCTTCATGAGGAGCTTGCCCCAGTAGAAGATCGTCAGCGAGCTGCCGAACGCCATGATCACGACCATCGCGGCGCCGGCGGCGCCGGGCACGAGCAGGAACGCCCGGATGGCGGTCCATTTGGCGATGACGAGCCCGAACGGAGCCACGAACATCCCGGCGATGCCGGTCAAGAACAGCGTGCTGATGCGCGGCATAAGGCTCATCAGCGCGTCGAAGTTTTCCATGTTCTTCGTGTAGAGCCGGTTCTCGATGGTCCCAACGACCAGGAAGAGCAGGCCCTTGGCCAGGGCGTGGAAGATGATGATCATCACCCCGGCCCACGCCAGCTCCGGCGTCCCGATGCCTGCACAACCGACGATCAACCCCAGGCTGCCGATCGTTGAATAGGCGAGGACCTTCTTGGTGTTCTGCTCCGTCACGGCTACGAGCGAAACGAAGAGGAACGTCAGCAGCCCGACGAAAGCCACGAGATAGCCCACCGTCGAACCCGACATAGCCGGGGACAGGCGCAGTAGCAGGAAGACGCCGGCCTTGACCATCGTGCTGGAGTGGAGCAGCGCCGAGGTTGGGGAAGGGGCGTACATGGCGCCGATCAGCCACGAGCTGAATGGCATCTGCGCGCTCTTGGTGATGCCGGCGAAGGCGAGGAGTGCGATGGCCGGTAGAAGTGCCGCTCCGGCCGGACCGTGGGTGAGCCTGGCCAGGTCGAGGCCGTCCGCCTGACCCGACAGCCACACGATGGCCAGCCCGAACCCCAGCCCGCCCAGGAGGTTCATGTTGAGCGCCCTGAAGGCATACCGGACCGTCTCTTCGGTCCGCGTGTAGCCGATCAGCAGGAACGAGCAGATGGTCGTGATCTCCCAGAAGACCAGCATCATCGGCAGGTAGTTCGACACGACCAGCCCGAACATGCCCGCCAGGAAGACGAACAGCAGTGAGAAGAAGACCGTGCGGCGGCCCTGGATCATCGGGCTGGCACGGTGGTAGGCCCGCATGTACCCGATCGCGTTGATGCAGATCAGCGGGCCGATGATCCCGACCACGAGCACCATCACCAGCGAGAGGCGGTCGAACCAGAAGAGCCGCGAGGGGTCCGGCTCGGGCAGGCGGCCGGCCACTTCGAGCCAGACGGAGATGCCCAGCTGGGTGAGGGCCAGGATCGGCGCCGGGAACCGGCGATGCATCAGGCTGATCACCACCACGAAGGCGGTGAGCGCGATCTCGACGGCCAGCAGCGCCTGCCCCGGTTCGAGTCCGCCCGGGAGACCGAAGAAGGCGCCGTCGCCGTTACCGAATGCGACCGCGGCCGCGACCGAGATGGCGGCGACGAGCAATCCGCCAACCACCACGACCGCGTTTCGGAGCGCGGACGAGGAGATCAGGATCAGGATCGCGCCGACGATCGCGGGCAGCGCGATGAGGGCGGCGACGAGAGAGGGAAGACTCACTCCGCCTCGGGCAGGAGGTGGTCGATCTCGTCGACCAGGACGTCGCCGATGACCGGCTTTTCCAGATAGCGGCTGACGGGGATCCAGCCGTCGCGGTCCTGGCTGTCCAGCTGTTCGTCGGAGAGCAGTTCGTCGGCCCGAGTCAGCATGATGAGCGGCAGGTCCGGATGCTCTTGAGCCAACGATTGAGCGAGTTCGATGCCGGACAACTTGCCGCCGAGCACGGCCTCCAGGACGACGAGATCGGGCATCTCCTCGCGCATGTAGAGGGCCGCTTCGGCAGGGGTCGAGGAACTGGAGACCGAATGACCGCCGGCCTCGATCGCTTCCGTGGTTCTGGCGACCGAGATCGGGTCGTCGTCGACGATGTGTATGTGAGCCATGTGTCCAACTTTTCGGTTGTTTCCGGGCCACCTGGGATGGAGAGCGGCTCGGATCTTTGGGACGCTCCTCGCGCGTCTCTCTTCAGCCTCGTCAGCGTATCCAGAGACGAGGCGCCTTGAGCCCCGCGGTTCGGCCCTTCTGGCCGGGAAATTCGGCCCCCAAGTTCGGGACCGACTTACTTTCCTCGGTAATTTGGGCGCCGCGCCTGACAGAAATGGGCTAGGATGCGCCGCGTGCATGAGTTTTCGATAGCGGAAGCGATCCTGACCCAGGTCCAGCGCCATGCGCCGGACGATGCCCTGGTGCGCGACGTGTCGATCCGCGTCGGGGTCCTGCGCGGTCTCGAACCGGAGGCATTGCAGATGTCATGGACCGCGGTGATCGCGGGCACGGCCATAGACGGGGCCACTCTGACGGTGGATCAGCGGCCGTGGACCATCACGTGCTCCACGTGCGGCCGGAGCTGGACCAGCGCGGTTCCATTCGTAGACTGCGCCTGCGGCAACACGACGCCGGCGCCCACGGGCGGCGACGAGCTGGATCTAGTCTCGATCACGGTCGACCAGGAGGAAACCAGTTGAGCGGTCAGACGCGGACCGTCCGCCTTCCGGTGGTGGAGCGCATCCTCGAGGCCAACGACGGGATCGCCTCTTCCATCAGGGCGGAGCTGGCGCGCCGGGGCATCTTCGCGATCGACCTGATCGGGGCTCCGGGGAGCGGCAAGACGGCGCTGCTGGAAGCCACTCTGCGTTCGCTCAAGGGTCGCCGGAAGCCTGCCGTGCTCGTGGGCGACCTCACGACCAGGCGCGACGGCGACCGGCTGGCCCGCTGGTGCGACCGGGTCGTCCAGATCTCGACCGGTGAAGGCTGCCACCTCGAGGCCGTCCAGGTTCGGGACGCGTTGGGCGGGATCGATCTCGAGGGAGTGGATCTCCTCTTCGTCGAGAACGTGGGCAACCTGATCTGCCCGGTCGGTTTCGACCTGGGTCAGAGTGTCAAAGTTGGTCTGTTCAGCCTGACCGAGGGCGACGACAAGGCCGCCAAGCACCCCTACCTGGTTACGGCCGCGGACCTGATCCTGCTCAATAAGATCGACCTGGCTCCACATCTGACCTTCGACCGGTCCCTCTTCGAGGCGGACGTCCGATTGCTCAATCCCGACGTGCCGATCCTGGGCATCTCCTCGACCACCGGCGAAGGGCTCGACGCCTGGCTCGCCTGGCTCGACCGTCGGGCGGCAGGAGACTGACGCTCCGGCTCGAGAGCCAAGGCTACGCCCGCCGAGCCGAGAGTCCCGCGTGGTCGGGCCGAATGGCCGGCCTCTGAAGGACCCAACGACCGGCTGTCAATGCCGGTCGGCAGCGAGTCGGCTTCGTCCTCGCCTGTACAATCGTTGGGACATAGTGCGAATTCCGTCGCCCGGACGCCACCCCGCAGTCCGAGGCGCGACAGCTCCGCATCCAAGGAGAGTGACACCCTCATGGCCGACACTGGCACAAAGACCTACAAGGCCGCGAAGCGCTACATCTACGCCTGGGGCGGCGGCATTGCCGAGGGCAACGGCGGGATGAAAGACCTGCTGGGCGGCAAGGGCGCCGGCCTCGCCGAGATGACCAACGCGGGCCTGCCGACTCCTCCGGGCTTCACCATCACGACAGAAGCCTGCAACGACTATTTCAACGCCGGCAAGGCTCTTCCGGCCGGGCTGTGGGACGACGTCCTCGCGGCCGTCAAGGTCGTCGAGGGTCAGGCTGCCAAGGGCTTCGGCGATCCGAAGAACCCTCTCCTCGTCTCCGTCCGCTCGGGCGCCAAGTTCTCGATGCCGGGCATGATGGACACAGTCCTCAACCTGGGCCTCAACGAAGCGACCCTCCAGGGCCTCATCGCCATCACCGGCAACGAGCGCTTCGGCTGGGACGCCTACCGTCGCTTCATCTCGATGTTCGGCCGGATCGTGCTCGACGTCCCGTCGCGCGTGGTCAAGGGCAAGGACGGTTCGGAGGTCGCCTACAACCGCTTCGACGAGGCGCTGGACGCGGCCAAGGAGAAGCACGGCAAGGACGCCAAGGACACGGACCTCGACGTCGACGACCTCAAGAAGCTCGTCACCACGTACAAGACGATAGTCAAGGACACCATCGGGCGCGACTTCCCGGACGATCCGAACGAGCAACTCGACCTGGCGATCAAGGCCGTCTTCGGCTCCTGGTTCGGCAAGCGCGCCACCGACTACCGCAACAGCCAGAAGATCGCCCACGACCTCGGCACCGCGGTCAACGTCGTGACCATGGTCTTCGGCAACATGGGCGACGACTCGGGCACCGGCGTCGCATTCACCCGAGACCCGAACACTGGCGAGAAGGCCCTCTACGGTGAGTACCTCGTCAACGCCCAAGGCGAGGACGTCGTCGCGGGCATCCGCACCCCGTCCAAGATCGCGTCGCTGGCCCAAGACATGCCCAAGGCTTACGCCGAGTTCAAGAAGATCGCCGAGAAGCTGGAGAAGCACTACAAGGACGTCCAGGACCTCGAGTTCACGATCGAGCGCGGCCGCCTGTACATGCTCCAGACCCGCAGCGCAAAGCGGACAGCCGCCGCCGCGGTGCGGATCGCGATCGATATGGTCAAGGAGAAGCTCATCACGCACGAGGAAGCCCTGGCCCGCATCGAGCCGGCCCAGGTCGACCAGCTCCTGCGCGATCAGTTCGATCCGGTCGCCCGCGCCAAGGCCAAGCGGATGGCAAAGGGTCTCAACGCCTCGCCCGGCGCCGCCGTCGGCAAGGCCGTCTTCCACGCCGACACCGCCGTGGCCTGGGTCGAGAAGGGCCAGAAGGTCGTCCTCGTTCGCGAGGAGACCTCTCCGGACGACTTCCACGGCATGGCAGTCGCCCAGGGCATTCTCACCGCCAAGGGCGGGGCGACCTCGCACGCCGCGGTCGTCGCCCGCCAGATCGGCAAGCCGTGCGTCGCCGGCTGCGCCGAGCTGGAAGTCAACTACGCCACTCGCAGCGCCACGGCCAACGGCGTGACGATCAAGGAAGGCGATCCGATCAGCCTCGACGGCTCGAGCGGCGAAGTCTTCGTCGGCGCGTTGCCGACCGTCCATGCCCGGTACGAGGACCAGAAGGACCTCCAGACCGTCCTCGGCTGGGCCGACAAGGTTCGCCGCCTCCAGATCTGGACGAACGCCGACAAGCCGGAAGAGGCCGCTCAGGCCCGCTCCTACGGCGCCCAGGGCATCGGCCTCTGCCGGACCGAGCACATGTTCCGCGAGGGCCCGCGCCTCGAGATCGTGCGAGCTGCGATCCTCGTGGCCAACGTGGCCACCCGAGCCAAGGGCAAGACCGCTGCCGGCCAGCCCCTCACATCAGAAGAGAAGACGGCCGTCAAGCAGTTTGACGCCGCGATGGCGAAGCTCGAGGCGCTCCAGCAGGGCGACTTCGAGGGGATCCTCGCCGCCATGAGCGGGCTGCCGGTCGTGATCCGCCTCATCGACCCGCCCCTCCACGAGTTCCTTCCGAACCTCGAAGACCAGCTGGTCAAGGTCACCAAGGCCGGTGACAAGGCGACCGCCAAGGACAAGGAACTGCTCGCGACCATCAAGTCGATGCACGAGCAGAACCCGATGCTCGGGCTCCGCGGCTGCCGCCTCGGCCTCATGATCCCGGACTTCGTCAAGATCCAGACCCGGGCGATCCTCAACGCGGCCGTCGCCGTGAAGAAGGCCAAGAAGGATCCGCGACCGGAGATCATGATCCCGCTCGTCGGCCACGTGAACGAGCTCAAGGCCACTCAGGTACTCCTGGAGGCCGAGGCCGCCTCGGTGGTCAAGGCCGCCGGGGTCAAGATCGACTACAAGTTCGGCACCATGATCGAGATCCCGCGAGCCTGCTGGGTCGCGGACGAGATCGCCGAATACGCCCAGTTCTTCAGCTTCGGCACCAACGACCTGACCCAGATGACGTTCGGCTACAGCCGCGACGACGCCGAGGGCGGGTTCCTGCTCAAGTACGTCGAGGACAAGATCCTCCCGTACAACCCCTTCCAGTCGCTCGACTCGGTCATCGTCAAGGAGATGAAGCTGGCCGTCGAGCTTGGCCGCAAGACCCGCCCGGACCTCAAGGTGGGCATCTGCGGCGAGCATGGCGGCGACCCGATGTCGATCGGGTTCTGCCACCAGATCGGCCTCAACTACGTTTCGTGCTCGCCGTTCCGGGTTCCGGTGGCGCGCCTCGCAGCCGCGCAGGCCGCCCTGAGCGACGCCGCGGAGCGCGACAGGTAGCCCTTCTTCCTTCGTTGCGCGAACGCCCGGCGGGTCACCCGCCGGGCGTTTGGATTCCGGGGAGCGGGCGTGAGCGCGCCGGGGTCACAGCCCGCGGGAGCCCGATTCCGCGAATATGCGCACGGTGCGAGCGGCCTCGGGATTGATGACCGTCGCGGAGCCGCAGGACTACTCCGAACAGGTCTCCGGCGCCAATTCCAGTGTCGTCACGGATCGAAGAAGCCAGGGGATTGGCCGCCGACACGGTCGCTCAACGGATCGGCCACAGGATTTCGGTGCGGAGTGCGCCGGCGTCCCCGACCTGCTCCGGGCCGACCAGATAGACCTCGCGGGGCGGTCCTGCCGTCTCGTGGCCGTGCTCCTGGACCCATTCGCCCAACGCGCGGTAGGCCGGAGCTATCTCCTCGTACCGGCCGGCGTGGACCGTCGTCGCAACCAGGCCGCCGGGGATCGTGGTGGCGATCACGCGCCCCGTGGGCCCGATCGGCTCGGCGACCGGCATGCCGACCTCGAGGTCCACCTCGGCTTCAGCGGATTCGGCGCTGTGGTAGATGCCGTAGGCGGGGCCGGCGAACCTGACGCACTGCTGGCCCGCAACCCCAAAGACCTCCAGGAGCGCTGCGGAGATGAACGATCCAAGGTCGGACCAGGGCGCCCGGCCTCGGATTGACGCAGCAGGCTGTGGCTCCGTCTCCCGGAGATGGATCTCGTATGTCATCGGTGGCTCCTCGCGCAACATCGAATCGAGCAAGGAGATGGCGTAGCGCCGCCGATCGGCCTCTGCCTGGAGTCTCTCCCGATGGGCCTCAAGCAGAGCCTTCGTCCCGGCGGTGTCGCTGGCGAGGATCGCTCGGATCTCCGGTAGCGGCATGTCGAGGAATCGCAGGGTCCTGATCCGGTCCGCGTCCTCCGCCTGAGCCATCGAGTAGTAGCGATAGCCCGTGTCGGGATCGACAGCGGCAGGAGGCAGCAGGCCCAGCTCGTCGTAATGACGGAGCGCCGGGATCGAGAGCCGGCAGATCTCGGAGAACCGACCGATCGGTAGCAGGTTCCGCATCGCGTTCCTCCGTCAGCCTGGATCGAACCGGATCCAGGCTCGTTTGGCGCGACCAGCCTGGATCCTCAGGCAACCGGAGAGTCAAGCCCGACGACCGGTATCCGATCTTAGAGCCTGAGAACCAATCGTATTGGGCAAAGGCGGGCGATTGGATCAGGCTTTCGCGAAGTTGATCGGGGAGCGGGACCATCGAGATGTTGTCCAGACACGGCCCGCGGCGCAGTGGAGCGACGGGGGTGGCGATGGTGACGTTCCGCCCCGGGTGCCTCGCGTCAGGCGGCGCTGGCCGCTGAGCGCAATGCCGCTGTCCGCATGAGGTTGTGAGCCAGGGCGAACCAGAGGAGCACGGCTCTGGCCTTCGCCCTGCCTCGGACGCCGAAGCGCTGCAGGCCTCGATTGCGGGCGATGGCGTTGACGCACTCGGCGGTGGCGGCCCGGTCTTTGTAGATCTCCTTCGCTTGCGGCGTGCCCATCCGAGTGCGCCAGTCGGCAACGGCGGGCGAGTCCGATGGAAGCGGCAGATACGGGTCGCGACCCCGGACCTCAGGGGTGCGGACTGGCAGGTAGAGGGTCGTGCCGGCTTCGGGGGCAGCGAACTCCTCGATCTCGGCGCTGGCCAGAAAGCCGGCGTCGGCGAGCCAGGCGCCTGGTGCGCGGCCGTATCTCGTGCGTAGCTGGCGAACCATCGGGCCAAGCTGGCCTGATCGGTGCCAGCGTTGGTCAGGTCCAGTCCGACGATGACCTGGCTGCCCGTATCGGTCACGAGCTGGGCGTTGTATGCGGGTCTCCAGCCGCCGTCGGCCATCTTCATGACGCGGGCCTCCGGATCGGTTGTGGAGGCCCGGGCATCCTCTGGGGGCTTGCCGCGCTTGGCGTTGCGCTTCTTGGCGGCTTCGAGTGCCGGCAGATGGGCGAGAGCATGTCGAACCCTCTCGGCCCGCTCTCGTGTGGCCCGCTCTCTCGCTGCGGCGACCCGCCGACTGCTTGCACCCGGGTCGTCATCGAGTTCGTTCTTGAGGGCGCGGACCTGGGCATCGGCTTGTGCGAGGAAGCGCTCGAGTCTGTCTCGGCGGCGGTATGAAGCCGCACCTGCGGCTGCTCGGACCCGGACGCCGTCCTGGGCGACCGCGACCATGGTCACCAGGCCATCGGCCAGGAGCGCCGCGACGCTCTCTGTGAGGAGCCGATCGAGGACATCGGCGTGCTCGACCCGGAACGCCGCGAGGGTGTGATAGTTGAGCCCGACCCCGCCGGCAAGCCAGCGGTATCCATCGTGCTCCTCACACAGCCGGTCGAGCGCCCTGGCGCTGCCGACGCCTTCGAGCGTCGCGTACAGCCACAGCGCCACGAGGATTGCAGGATCGATCGGTGGCCGTCCCGGATGGCCCTCGATTGCCTTGATGCGCGTATACAGCGGCGTGAGATCGAGCCCCTCCACGAAGGCCCACACGAGGCGAGCCCGATGGTCGGGGCCGAGGAGGCCGTCGAGATCGACCGAACGCAGCTCGAGCTGGCCCCGGTTCGGTAGCTGGAGGCGCGGTACGCCTGCCGCCTCCTGGTGCTCGTCTGGCTCGGCGAGTGGGAGTGCGAAGAGAGTGTCGTCCATGCCGAGAATCGTAGCTGCGAGGAGGTCGGCTGGGAATCCCTGAAACCAATAGATTCACAGGCTCTTAGCGACGGGCGACCGGCTCTGACGCGCGACTTCGCGATCGACCGACCGAACCCAACGCTTGACATGGCCCGACGCCGACGATGGGCGGCCAGCCCGACCGACAGAGCAGGTCCAGCCTCAGGCTGAGCCTTGCAGCTGAAGAAGGATGGTCGTCGTCTGGCTGCCCGAGGTGACCGCAACGCGGTAGGTGCCGTTGGGCCATGCCCACGGAAGGGACTGCCAGGCCTCCGGGACCGATCTGGCGGTGGGGTTCCAAGACGCCGTCGAAGGCGGGATCCAGGACTCGCCCGACCGCAGGATCCTGCGTGCCCTGGCGGGAGTCGCGGATGGGCCGGCGGTCGGTGTGACCGATGGCGAGGCTACGCTTTCGGCGGGGAGCGGGCTGACCTGGGTGAAGGGCGGGAACCCAGGCGGCGGCAGGGATACGCGTCTACGCCGGTCACCAGGCGGGTCGGATCGCGTGGTGGAACGCCCTCGTGCAGTGACAGCGAAGCTCCGAGTCTAGCCTACGATCGAAGCAATCTTCCGCGGGCGCGAGTGACGGCGCGCTCCTTCGCAAACGGCTCGGGCCCCCCTCCCCGGGCCGTTTGCCGTGTCAACGCGAAGGTTCGTCTGGGATCGCTCGCACGCGATAGCGGCCAGTCGGGTGGCCCCGTGCTCTGCCGATCTGCTAGGACCCGCCGCCGACCTGACCGCCATCGGCCCCGAGCTCGGCCGACAGCATCGCCGCCAGCTCTCGAGCGTTGGTGGAACCGTAGTTGGCGTAGCAGTTGTTCATCAGGATGTGCATCTCGCGAGCCTCCTCGGCCGCTTCTTGGAGACGCGGCAGCCACTCACGCAACTCGTCCTCGCTGTAGAGGTAGCGGAACCGCTCGACTACCGGTATGCCGGTTGCCTCCCACGTCTCGACCCGCCGGCCGTGGAACCTGACCACCGCCAGATCGGGGGAGGTCACCTTGGAGAGGGGCGGAACGCTGCTTCGCAGGCCCTGGGGACCATCGACCATGACCAGAGGTATCGAGTTATCGGCTAGGAAGCGCAGCGTCCGATCGCGGTTCTTCTCGTTGAACCAAGTTTCGCTCCGGAATTCGACCGCCGACCTGACATCTCCGAGGAGCTGGCGGGCCTCGAGGATCAGGTCGCGGCTCTCGCTCGTGGGGAAGAACCACTTCGGGTACTGGAGGAGTACGGAGCCCAGCTGGCCGGCGGCCCGAAGTGGCTCCAGCCCCGCCAGATAGAGTCGCCAGACCTCGTCCCGCAGCTCGGCCGGGAGGTCGCGGGCATAGATCCGCGCTTGGGCGGCGAGACTTGCAGGCAGCGCCGACCGAAGGTCCTTGGGGAGCCGCTTGGTCTCGGTCGGCTGGCCGGTCATCAGGGCGTGCGCCTTCGCGTCGAAGACGAAGTCCGGTGGAGTCCGCTCCACCCATGCTGCTGCGACCCGGACCGACGGCAGGGCGTAGTAGGTGGCGTCGACCTCGACGACTGGGAAAGTGGCTGCGTAGTAAGCGAGCCGATCCTCCGCGCTGTCCGCGCCACGCGGGTAGAAGACCCCCGGCGCCGTCATCGTCGGGTCCGTCCACGAAGCGGTGCCTATCCGGATCGTGGCCCCGTGCGGGGTCACTATCGGTTCGCGGGCGGCCCCTTCGACTGCGACCGCCCGCTCGCCGGCAACGTCCGACCCTGGGTCGTGAGGATTGGCACCTGTACTCTCGGGCGGCAGGGAAGGCATGGCGTCAGATTGCCCGATCCTCAGCCGGTTTGCCACCGCCATTACGGCGCAGACTCAGCCGCGCCGTCGAGGCGGAACGTTGCCCCGGTCAGGCACACGGCTCGACCCCGGCAGGCAGGACTCGCTGCCCGAGCTCCACAAGCCTGCGGCCGGCCGCCTCACGGGCAGCCCGCAGCGCGCCCCGGCGGGCTTTCGAGACTCCCAGGCGCGCCTCGGAGTGTGGGCGATTGGCCATCCGCCAGTCAGCCTCCAGCTCCTTGGCCCTTGCCCGTGCCGCACGCAGCTGCTCAACGTCGTCGATACCAAAGGGACGCATGGTCACGAGTTCCTCCAACTCTGGATGACGCCCCGACCCTACCGCTGAGAGGGCCGGGCGTCCTCCTGTTGACTGCTTCTGAGACGAGCTTAGTGGAGATACCTGACGGTTACTGTCAGGAACTCGGCCTAGAAATCGGGTACGCTGCACGGATGCGAGCGAGTCGGCTGATCTCCGTTCTGTTGCTCCTTCAAACCCGTGGTCGGATGACCGCGCGGCAGCTGGCCGACGAGCTCGAAGTCTCGATGCGGACCGTGTACCGGGATGTGGAGGAACTGAGCGCTTCCGGCATTCCCGTCTACGCCGACCGCGGCACGAACGGCGGCTTCCAGCTCGTGGAGGGCTATCGGACGAGACTCACCGGCCTGACTCCTGAGGAGGCAGAGGCGCTGTTCCTGTCGGGCTATCCCGGACCGGCCGCCCAGCTCGGCCTGGGGACGGTTCTGGCTGCCGCACAGCTCAAGGTTCTGGCCGCCCTGCCCCCGGAACTGCGGAGTCGCGCCTCGAGACTGCGCCAGCGCTTTCATCTCGATGCACCGGGCTGGTTCCAGGAACCCGAGGTCGTGCCCCACCTGCAGGGGATCGCCGAGGCCGTCTGGGCCGACAACCAGCTGAGGATGAGCTACAGGCGCGGTGGCGAGACCGACGCCGTCGAGCGTCTGGTCGATCCACTTGGGCTGGTCTTGAAGGCCGGCGTCTGGTATCTCGTGGCGAGGGTTGAGGGCGGGCTGCGCACCTACCGCGTGTCGCGCATCGTCGAGCTGACGCTTCTGGCCCCGCGCTTCGAACGGCCCGACGATTTCGACCTCGCCGACTACTGGGCGCGATCCGTCGCCGAATACGCCGAGAGCCTGCCATCGTTTGCCGCCAGGGTGCGGGTCCGCGCGGATGGCCTGGAGAGGTTGGCCGACGCCGTCGGTCAGACGGCAGCCACCGAGGCGGTCGCGACGGCAGCCGGACCGGACCCGGACGGCTGGACCACCCTCTCCCTCAAGCTGGAGGACCTGTGGCATGCGGAGGCCCAGCTACTCCGACTCGGTCCCGACGCAGAGGTTCTAGAGCCGCTCGAGCTGCGTGAGATCATGGCTGCGGCCTCGCGAGCCATGGCCGCGCTGTACGCCGGTGAGGAACCCCGCAAGTGACGCGCGTCGGGCAGTCACGCCAGCCCGGAAGTACTGCCCGAACCTACCCGTGTCGGCAGGCGCTACGGCGTTGCCCGGCGTCAGGTCATGTGGCAGGCTCATGACTTGACGAGATCAAGTCGGCGTGGGCCGATGTCTGGCGAAAGGATAGACTCGAGAGCCAGCATCCCTGGCGAGCCTGGGAAGAAGCGATCCCGGGCCGTCGTCCGGTTCGTCAGGGCAGGAGATTGACGTGTTCTGGACTCGGCCAAGCCGCGAAGCGCGGCGTCAGAAGGTGCTCGACGAGTTGCTCGAGCTCAGCCCGGACGAACGGCCCGCGCGTCTCGAAGGAGCGGTAGCGGCGGGCGACATCCGCGCGGATGAGGTCCATGCGGTGCTCGCGCTCGTCAAGAGGCTCGATGCCCTGAGTGTCATGACGCCCTATCCGGTGTCCGGCACACCCGGCGGGGTCGCTCCGGAGGCCACCGCGGGATTGCCCGTCTCGCAGCGGACCACAACTGCGAAACGGCCGACCGCGCGCAAGCCAACGGCGCGCAGGCCAGCGGCGCGCGCCGTTGCAGCCACGCCCGCCCAGAAGCCCGCCGCTGCCAAACCGAAGACCGCCCGCAAGTCCGTTGCGCCAGCTGCAGCCACGCCCGCCGAGGAGCCCTCTACCGCCAAGCCGGCGGCCGCCCGAAAGTCGGCGACGTCAGCTGCAGCCACGCCCGCCCAGAAGCCCGCCGCTGCCAAACCGAAGACCGCCCGCAAGTCGGCGACGTCTGCTGTTGCCACGCCCGCCGAGGAGCCCGCTACCGCCAAGCCGGCGGCCGCCCGAAAGTCGGCGACGTCAGCTGTTGCGGCGTCCGTGCAGAAGCCCTCCGCTGCCAAACCGAAGACCGTCCGCAAATCCGTTGCGCCCGCTGCAGCCTCGAAACCCAGGAAATCAGGGGGCGCGCAGCTGCCCGCCCCGGAATCCGCGACCAACCGGGTCCCTCGGGACAGTAAGCGCCGGCCGGCGCCCAAGGCGCCGCCGGTCCCAGTCGAGTTGGCAGCCGCGGTGAGTCACGTTGTCGAGACCGATCTGGCCAATCCCCGCGCTCGCGCCGGCTCGTGGTCGTCGCGTAAGCGACGCCATCGCGTCGTGGCCGAAGACCGCGCCTCGACCCGCGGACGCGCGAAGTCGGACGCCAAAGAGGCTCTCGACGAGCATGCTCCCGACGGTACCGCGCCGAGCTGGCCCGACATCTCCTGGCTTCGGCACTGAGGTGCGCCCGCGATCCACGGTCATGATCCTGTCGCGATCGCCACGAACCGACCGGAGACGCGCTCGACCCTGAGCGGGATATCGAAGGCCTCGCTCAGCACGGAACTCGTGACGACCTCCGCGGCCGGCCCGGCGCAGACGACGCGACCGGATCGCAGGACCAGCGCGTGGGTGGTCCCGGGCGCGATCTCCTCGACGCGGTGGGTTACGACAACCGTGGCCGCCAGGCCGCGCTCAGCATTGAGCCGGGCAAGCAGGACTGCCAGCCGCTCGCGTGCGCCGAGGTCCAACCCCGCGGCCGGCTCGTCGAGCAGCAGCAGGGCGGGGTCGAGCATCAGAGCTCGAGCGATCTGGACCGCTGTTTCTCGCCGGAAGACAGGAGCCCGAAACGACGGTCCCCAAGGGCTGCGCAGCCGACGACGTCCAGCAGTTCGGCCGCGCGCTCTTCGGTGGCTCGAGCCGGTCGATCCCACCACGGCGCGATGGAGCCTGTGGCGCCGGCCACGACGACTTCGTGGGCGCTCAGCTGAGGTGGTATGCGTCCATCGAGCGAGGCGCTGACGAAGCCGATCCGGCGCCGCAACTCACGAACGTCCACGGTCCCCACGGCCTGACCCAGCACCGATACGCTGCCGAGGGAAGGCCAGAGATACGTGGCCGCGACGGACATCAGAGTGGTCTTGCCGCTGCCGTTGGGACCGAGCAGGACCCAGCGTTCGCCCGGGTGAACGTGCCAGTCGACGCCGTCGACAAGCCGGTTGCCGGACCGGATGACCGAGACGCCGTGTAGCCTGACGATTTCGTCCGCAGGTGCGGTCATCGAGGCGCGTTGCCGTGTGGCTCTATTGCCGACAACGCCTGATCCAGGCGCTCGAGCAACGGGATCTGGGTCTCCTTCATGTGCCGCCGGGCCTCATCAGGGCCGAAGTAGACCCACTTGTCGACCTCGGGGAACCGTTTCACCCTGCCCGAGAATGGCGGCCATGGGAATTCGATGAAGTTGCTGGTCATCGTGGCGGTGTCGATGTCGCCCTCGATGGCCCACGCGTATACGATCTTTCCGCCCTTCTGACGGATGGAACCGAGGTCGATCAAGGGGCCGGGCGGAACCGGATGGCCGACCTCCTCGAGAAACTCTCGCCGGGCGGTCTGCTCGTAGTCTGGGTCAGTCGGGTCGACCTCACCCTTTGGGATCGACCAATTGCCGAGGTCCTTGTTGCCGAAGAAGGGACCGCCAGGGTGCACGAGCAGGACCTCGAGAACCTCTCCCCGGCGGCGATAGAGCAGGATGCCGGCGCTGGTGCGTGTCACGGACCGAAGCGTACCGGTTTCGCGGTCTGACGCACGACGGCCCGGAACCCGTCCGGCTGCCAAGATAGGCACGACCAATTGGAGATGCGGAGCCATCCGCGTCGGATCCACCGACGACCGGAGGAACGAAGAGTGACCATCAACACGCGCCCGCTGGGAAAGAGTGGGCTGGCCATCACGACCGTCGGCTTTGGCTCATGGGCGGTCGGCGGCGGCGGTTGGTCGTTCGGGTGGGGCCCTCAGGACGACGACGACTCGATCCGTGCCATCCGCCACGCCGTTTCGGCCGGTGTCAACTGGATCGACACCGCGGCGATCTACGGTCTGGGCCACTCCGAGGAGGTAGTCGGGCGGGCTGTGGCGGGCATTCCAGCCGCCGATCGGCCGATGGTCTTTACCAAGTGCGGCCTCGAGGCCGATCCCAGCGATCCGTACAAGCCGTCGGCCCGGAATTCCCGGCCGGCATACCTCCGGCTGGAGGTCGAACGTTCGCTGACTCGTCTGGGCGTGGAACGGATCGACCTCTTCCAGATCCACTGGCCGGACGAGACCGGGACCCCGGTTGAGGACTCCTGGGGTGAGATGAGCCGGTTCGTCGATGAGGGCAAGGTCCGGGCGATCGGCGTCAGCAACTTCCCTGTCGACCTGCTGGAGCGGTGCGAGCGGGTTCGCCACGTCGACTCACTCCAGCGGCCTTTCTCAGTAATCCGCCGTGAATCGGGCAGCACCGTCATCCCCTGGGCAGCCGCGCATGGAACCGGAGTCATCGTCTACAGCCCGATGGGATCCGGTATCCTCACCGACTCGTTCTCGATGGCTCGCGTCGAGGCGATGGCCGACGACGACTGGCGGCGCAAGACCGAGAGCTACCTCGAGCCGGCGCTGTCACGCAACGTCGCGATGCGCGACGCACTCCGACCGATCGCGGCGCGCCACGTGACGACCGTCTCCGCGGTTGCCGTAGCCTGGGTCCTGGCCTGGCCGGGGATCAGCGGCGCGATCGTTGGCGCGAGGACTCCTGGTCAGGTCGACGGCTGGCTGCCCGCGGCTAGCGTGACGCTCACCGCGGCAGATCTGGACGAGATCGCTGTCGCGGTCGAGCGAACGGGTGTTGGACCGGAGCCTGCCCGCCCGCGGTAGCCGCCGCGGCCCTGGACGCTCGCCGGCGGCCGCCGGCAGTGCCCCTACGTAGCCCGCGAGTCTCAGCCCGCCAGCTCGATCCCGGCCGAACGGCAATCCTCGGCGAAGCGGGCCTGCGCGTCCGTCGTGGGGTCCCAACGAGTGGGAAACGCGACGATGCGGCTCAGACCGGCGTTTGCACACCGGCCGATGAGGTCGACTCTGGCGGCTCCGGGCTCTCGGACCTCCTCGTCGCGGCAGTAGAGCGAAACCTTGAGCGTGGCCGGGTCGCGGCCTATCTCCTCGCACCGCGACCGGATCGTCGGCATGTCCTCGACGACCTCCTCCGGGCTGAGGAAGACCAGGTTCAACTCATCGGCATAGCGTGCGGCGAGCCGCCACGTAACCTCGCGGCCGTTCCCGCCGACTATGATCGGGGGCCTGGGCTGCTGGATTCCCTTGGGGACGTTGACCGCGTCCACGACCCTGGCATACCGGCCGTGATAGGTGGCGCGGCCCGGGCCGAGCATCTTGGTGATCACTTCGAGCGCGTCGTGGAGGGCCCGGAGCCGATCGCCTGTGGAGGGAAAGCCGTAGCCATACGCGAGCCACTCGTCTTCCTTCCAGCCCGCCCCGATCCCCAGCTCGAAGCGGCCCGCGCTGGCCACGTCGAGCGTCGACGCCAGCTTCGCGACCAGGGCCGGGTTGCGGAAGCCGTTGCAGATGACCATGTGGCCGAGTCGGACGCGGCTGGTGACGCCGGCCATGGCGGTCAGAGTCGTGAATGACTCGAAGGTGATCTCGTCGGTGACGTCTGGGACGGTATGGAAGTGGTCGAAGACCCACTCCGACTCGAAGCCGAGCGCCTCGGCGTCCCGGGCCAGTTCCATCGACCTTGCCCACGCGACGGCCGCGTCCCAGCCGTTGTACTCGTATTTCCATCCCTGCGGGATCATCACGCCGACGTCCACACTTGCCTCCTGGTCTACACGCGTCCTGGGTCCGGTTCTCCGTCCGGCACCGCCGCCCGCAAGAGAGTGGCCTGACCGTCCAGGGCTCGAACCTCGTATGCGCCGGCCGATCCGGCGACGAGCGCTGTGTCGAACTGGCCAAGGATCATCCGCTCGTCCATTCGGCGAATCTCGGCCCGGCCCTCGATCACGGTAAGGATGTGGAAGGTGCGGGCCCCGGTGTCCGCGTTCACGGCCCCGCTTTCCGGCGAGGCTTGGAGCAGCCGGAGATCGAAATACGCGGACCGGATCACGAGTGCGGTGCCTGTCCAGGATTCGACCCGAGGATAACGCACCTCGCCCGGACCGACAGCGGAGGTGACCGCCACGGACTCTTCTATGTGGAGAGCCCGCGCGGCGGATGACGGGCGGTCCCAGTCGTAGACACGGTACGTGGTGTCGCTGGCCTGCTGGATTTCGTAGAGGAGGAGTCCCGGCCCGAGCGCGTGGAGCGTGCCAGCCGGGATGAGGAGGGCCTCGCCGCCCCGGATGTCGATGGGTTCCGCGACTTCGAGGATACGGCCGCTTCGTATCGCGTCGGCGAGTTCCTGGGGAGCCACGCCCGGCTTGACTCCGACCAGGATGCGTGAGCCTGCCTCGGCGCGGAGGAAATACCACGCCTCCGTCTTGCCGAACTCGCCGGGTCCGACCATCCGGATCGCCTGCTCGTCATTCGGGTGGACCTGGACCGACAGCCAGTCTGCACAGTCGAGGAGTTTTGCTAGGAGCGGGAAACGAGGTCCGAATCGCGCGGCCACAGTCGTTCCCAGCAGCGCGGCGCCATGCGCGGCCGCAAGGCTCTCGAGCGTCTGACCCGCCAGCGCACCATCGAGGACGCGGCTGCCGCCCCAGGCGATCCAGGCTTCACCGACTGGCGGGTTCGCCGAACGAAGCCGCTGTCCGCCCCAAACGCGCTCGCGATATTGGGGCTCGAGCGCCAGCAGATGCCGGTCGAGCGTCTCGAGGCCCATCACGCGTACTCCGGCGCCGCCACCGGTGCGGGTGCGTCCTCCCGTCGCCTCTCCACGACGGGCCTGAGCAAGACTGCGCCGAGGATGTAGCAGACGACGCCGAACACGAGCGCCGCGCGTGGCCCGGCGCCGTAGCCGAACAGGTGGTTGACCGTGTCCATTACGCCCGCTCCGGCGATTGCCAGGGCCACGAGGCCCGCCGATGCAGTGGCCACATTGGAGATGCCCATGTATCGTCCCGTCGAGGCCTTTGGAACGATGTCGCTCATCAGAGCCCAGTCGACTGCCAGGAAGGCGCCTGCGGCAATCGCGAACAGACCGGCACCGGCCAATGCCATCGGCAGGATCGGTGCGACGGCGCCCATTGCGAGCCCCACGCCACCGGCCAGACACGATCCGTAGATGACCTTCTTGCGACCGATTCTGTCGGACAGCCGGCTCGCGGGGATGACCGAACCCGTCACACACACCGCGACGATGCCCAGCAGAATCAGCTTCGTGGTGCCGGTCGCTTGCTCGTCGAGCCCAAATACCTGGGCGAGGTAGAAGGTGGCCATGACCGGGTATATGGACGCCGCGACGAGGATGAAGAAGCGCGAGCTCACCAGCCAGACGAAGCTGCGTTCGCTCAGGACGTCCGTGCCCCAAGCCTCGCGGGCGATCGCGAACCACGACTTGCCCTTGCGGGGCTTGACCCGCGTGCCCTCATCGACGTGCATCACGACGCTGACCATCGTGATGAACTCGATGATGCCGATCGTCATCGTCCCGTAGAAGAATGCGTTCGGGTCCGTCGCGGACAGCGTCAGGGCGATGGCCGAGACTGCGTAGCCGACGACGTTGCCGAGGGCCGAGAAGAGCCCCAGCAAACCGGAAGCCAGCCCGACCTGTTTGGCCGGAACCAGATCCGGAACGTATCCCTGGAACGGGCCTTGAGCGAAGTTGGAGCTGAACTGGAGGAGGCTGACGAAGGCGGCGACGGCCGGCAGGGCGTTGGAGGTGGCCACGCCCCAGAGGAAGACCACGTCGAGGGTCGCGCCGATGAAGATGTACGGCTTGCGGCGCCCCCAGCGGGTCATCGTGTAGTCGCTGATCGAACCGACGGTCGGCTGGACCAGGATGGCGATGAAGGTGCCGACCACTGCTATCTGGAACCCGCCGAGACCCTCACTGCCCTTGGGAACGAGGTGGGTGAACTGGAGCCGGTTGTTGACGATGTCGAGGAGCCCGCTCCAGACCGTGGAGATCCCAAGCCAGTAGAGCGAGATCCGAACGATGTGGCTCACGGGCAGCAGTTGCGTCGGTCGGCCATCTGAATCGTGACTCGGGAGGGCCGCGATCGGCGCCTCATTCCCGGTCGACTCCAATTCGTTGACGGCGTTGACCACCGGCCAGCGTCTCCCTTCGGCCCAACCGTTCAGACCCGACGCCTTCGCACGTCCCGGGATCTCGCGGCCGGAATGCAAGCTGTGGCGGCCAGTATCGCCGGTCCGGAACATGTCCGCGAGCCGACACCACCCAATCGACCTCTGCTGATACATTCCCGGCGGTGAGCAACAGACGAACCGGTCTGCGTGCGGCCACGGCCGGCGCCGCCTCAGACCCGATCTACTACCTGTCGCTGGGCGACTCGCTGGCCAGCGGCGTGCAGCCGATCGGCGACGCGGAACGGCTGTTCCGCACCGATGACGGCTACGCCGACCAGCTCGGCGCGATTGCCCGCCGGCGTATTCCGAACCTGCGGACCGTGAAGCTCGGTTATCCGGGTGAGTCGACGACGACGATGGTCGAGGGCGGCCTCGCGAGCTACCCGCACGGCAGCCAGCTCGACGAGGCGGTCCATTTCTTGCGTGCCCATCGAGACACCCTGGGCTTCGTGACGATAGACATCGGGTTCAATGACATGCCGAGCCTGGAACTGGAGTCGATACCGGCCGGTCTGGCCAGGATCGATCGGAACCTGCCCGGGATCCTGGGACGTCTCAAGGAAGCCGCGGGACCGGAAACGCCAATCGTGGGGATGACGATCTACGACGCGTTTCTCCCTCATTGGCTGGAAGGACCATTGGGTCAGGCGCTGGCCCGGATCTCGGTTTGGGACGCGATCGTGCCGATCAACGCCCATTTCGTGGATCTCTACCTGAGCGCGGGGTTGCGGATAGCCGATGTCGAGGGCGCGTTCTGCACCACCGATTTCGACACCGAGGTTGAGATGGCCGGGGTCGGACCGGTCCCCATCAACGTCGCCCGGGCCTGTGAGTGGACCTGGGGCGGTGCGCCGCCTCCGCTCGGTCCGGACCTCCACGCTACCGCGAGCGGCTACCGCGCCATCGCCGAGGCCTTTGCCAGGGTCGTCCTCGACTGACTCAAGGCGCCACTCACGAAGAACCGCCGGTCGGGCGCCGGCGGGTCCTCGTGTTGTTGGGAATGTGGCGCGAGGCCACCCGGCTATCAGTATCCGCTGCTCGTGGTGCCGGTGGCTGCCGGGGCGCTGCCGCCCACGGACCCGCTGAGAGGGGCAACGAACCAGACACCGTTCTTGCCTTGGCCGTTCGTGTCACCAGCCGCCGAGTCGCCGGCGAAGTAGTAGAGGGGCATGTGGTTGTACGTGACCTGCATCGACCCGTCTGAGCGGGTGATCGTCGCGAAAGCGCCGGTGGCTCCGCTGGGGCCGGTGATCGTCGCACCGCTCGCGGCCGACAGAGGAGGCCAGTTGGTCGCGCACGAGCCGCTGCATGTGCTCGTATCGGCCGTGTCGGCAGTGAGGACGTAGAGGGTCATCCCGTTCTGCCCGGTGAGATACGCCCCGAGAGGGGCGCTGTTTGTGGATCCGATCGTGATGCTCGTAGCCCCGGCCGGGGCACCGCCGGTCGCACCCAGCGCCGCGCTCGAGGCGGGTGGAGTTGCGGCTGCGGACGAACAGGCGGCCGCGATCATGGCGGCGCCGAGGGCCAGACCGGCCATCAATGGCCAACGTGAACTGGGACGCATGTCGTTCTCCTGCATTGGTTTGTATCCGGATGCTGCTCCGAGCGATCCCTTCCTCGTAGGGGTGCACAGCTGGGTACGGCAGCGCAGCGTGAGGCGGTTCTCGCCGATGCCAAAGGTCTCGCCGTGTGGGCCCGCGGGTTGTGACCGCCTCGCCCGGCGGCACCAAAGCCGTTCTTCAGGGCGGGTTCAGCGGGCGGTAGGTTCCGTTCCCGGGTTCCGAGGCTTAGCCGATCTCCGGGGCGGGCGCCGTCTCGGCCCGCGCCGCCGTCGGGATCTCGTGCAGCGACCGGACAGGCGACGCCAGAACCCACAGGAACGCGGTCGAGGCGACCGTCGCACCAATGAGGACGGTGGTCCGCAGCGGCAGGAAGGTGGCCAGGATCCCGCCCACGACCGATCCGAGCGGCATGGTTCCCCAGACGATGAACCGCATCGTGGCGTTCATGCGGCCTTGTATGTCCAGCGGCGTGATCGCCTGACGGAAGCTGACCTGGTTGACGTTGTAGACGACGCTCGAGAAGCCCATCAGGAATTGCGACGCGATGAGCATCGCGCCGGCGACGACGGCTTCGTTCGGGAGGAAGACGATGATGAAAGTCGCCGGGCCGGACACGAATATCGAGCCAACGATGACGGGCCCGACTCCAAGGCGTCTGGCCAGCGGCGCGGCCGCGAAAGCGCCGAGGAGAACTCCGAGACCGGCGATGCTGAACGCCGCGCCGACCAACGCGGCCGACAGGTTGAGCTCGACGTAGGCGTAGACCGGGAAGATCGAGAAGGCGATGGTTGTGCCGAGATTCGACGTCCCCGTCGAACCGGCGATCATCCGCAGGTACCGGTTCCCGGCGACATACCTCAGACCCTCGGCGATCTCCTGGCGCAGGCTCGTATCGACCTTGCGATCGGGTTTCGGCTCGTGTTTGCGCACGAGTGAGATGAGGCCGCCGGAGACCAGAAAGCTGACGGCGTCGACAATCACCGCGAATGGTGCGCCCACGAACCCGATGATCCCGCCGCCGAGACCGGGCCCCACGATCTGCGCAGCCGAGCTCGACATCTGAAGATTGGCGTTGCCTTCGACCAGGTCGCCTGGATCCAGCAGGACCGGCAGGTAGGACTGATCGGCGACGTCGAAGAAGACCGTCAGGAAGCCCGTCGTGAATGCGACGACGTAGAGCTGCCAGATCGTCAGCACGCCCATGGCAAATGCGATCGGGATCGAAAGAAGAGCGATGGCGCGACCGATGTCGGCCGCGATGAGGACGGGCCGACGGCGCACCCGATCCAGCCAGGCCCCGGCTGGCAGCGTGAAGAGGATGAACGGGAGCATCTCGGCCGCCCCCAGGAGGGCCACTTCGAAGGCCGAAGCGTTCAGCACCTTGGCGGCGATGTACGGGATGGCGAGCAGGCTCACCTGCGAGCCCATCTGGCTGATCGTCGCGGCCGACCAGATCTTCATGTACTCGCGGTGGCGCCACAGCGAGGCCCGGGGGGTCACGACGGGGGCTGCGTCGGTCACGGGATCGGGCATTGCGCCATGGTACCCAGGCCGCCACTCGCCGCCTCCGGCGCCGCGTTCGACGGTCGCGTGGCCGCTGCCTCCGTTCTCCGACTGCTTCCGCGCTGACCCGTTGCGAGGCTGGCCGTGTGCGCTAATTCCGACCAGGCAGGAATTGGGTCGCAATGGCGACCTCGCCACCCGCGCTCAGGCGTCGGATGGGCCTTCTCGACCCCTGCGCTGAGCGTGGATTGGGCGACTGGTGGCCTGCCGATCCTCTGGGGACCCGCAGCTGCGCAGCAAGGCTCTTGCCAATTCCCGGTCCGCGGGAATTGGGCAGAAGCAGACTCCGGAAACGGGGCCCGTGTGTGGGTGCCGGAACGGCGGTGCCCACGCTCGGCCGTCGCGAGGCAGCACGGAACGAACCAGGTTCGCGTGCGCCGTGATGCGGTCGCGGCGAGGAGTCCGAGAAGGCCCGCCGCGGCCGACATCGCGCAGGCAGAGATGAGCGATATCCAGCCGCCTCGACCCTCCTTCAGGACCGCGGCCAGACCGGTCAGGACGCCGGCTAGGGCCAGGAACGAGAGCCGGAGAACGGCAAGGTGCTCCTGGGACGTGGCGGCTTCGGCCAGGTCGGCCTGACGGTTTTGCTCGGCCAGCTCGGAGAGGAGCTGCGGTGTGGTCGCGTTCAGCAGGCCGGCGGTATACGGGTCTACGGGTTTGCCGCCGGTCGTGGCGGAAGTGGCCGCAAGGGCGGCCCGCAGCTCCGTGAACGCCGACTCCTCGGCATTGCCGATCGCTATCGACGTGGCGTCGTCGTTCTGGATTCCCGCTATGCCGCGGGCAGCGGACTCCATGCTTAGCATGAACGCGGTCTGCTGCGCACCCAGGGCAGAGTCGGACGCCTGCCCGCTGACCGCTATACGCGCAGAGAGGTCAGCGGCGAGTCGAGCGGCCTCGAGATTGGCACGTGTCGACGCCTGGCTCGCGTTCATCTCGACGACTGCCAGCAGCGCCGCCAGCACGGCGATGACCCCGATCAGCACGGCTGCGACCAGGTCGAAGCGCCGCTCGGCGCGAAGCTCGGCCGCGGAGTCGGGCGCGATCACAGCAGCACCGCAACGGCCACGGCAAGCGCCGCGCCGCCCACCAGAACAACCGCACCAAGCCGTAGCAACACGGATCGGCGGCGCTTGAACGGCTGGGCCAAGACGCCGAGGAACGCGGCTGCGCTCGTCGGCAGCAGGGCAAGGGCCATGACGTCCGCCTTGTGGGCGAGCTTGTCGCCGGTTGCCTGTAGGCCGTCGGGATCGAGCTTGAGCAGATCCGGGTTCTGAGCGCGCAGGTCCGCCAGTGTCTTGCCCAGATCGTACCCGCCCGACCCGAGCGCATAGACCGGCTTCGTTGCCAGATCCGAGCTCGGCGCCAGCGCCGCGACTATCTGGCCCTGGACATTGGCCTCAAGCAGGAGGCCCTCGTGCACCGCTCCACTTTGTCCCTGCGCGGCGGGGACCATCTGTTGCTGGACGATGCGGGCCTCCGCGATGCGGATCGCCACGGGAAGTTCCGACTGGTAGAGGAAACGCACGTCCTCCAACGCGCCGGCCGATCGCTTGACCTAGGTGCGGAGGGCAGACTGCCACGTTTCGGTCGCGGAGCTGGAGATCATCGCGGCGGCGAAGCCGATCAAGGCCGCAACGATTGCAGCGGCGGTTAGAAGGACCGCGACCCCGGTGTGGCCGCGCTCATGACCCGCGCCGATCTCAGACACGGCAATGGCCGGCGACTCGGACGCGGTCGGTTCGAGTGCCTCCCCGGTCATGGACTCCCTCGCTTCGACTCAGGTGGTGATGACTGAGCCACTCTAGCGCCGGCAGCCGGAGGACGCGGCCCGGAACCGCAGCGTGGGCGCTGCCACCTTGAGCCGCCGGGGTACGAGTCGTGGGTCGGAGCCGGCCGGCAGGTGAACGGCCGAGGCTCGCCGAGCCGGTCGCCGCTATGCGACCGGGATCACGTACACGTAGTTGCCTTCGCGGCCGCTGTAGATCTTCGCCTGGTGCCAGGGAACGTAGTCGGTGCCAAGCGCCCCGACCGGGACGTTCGCGTCCGGTGGCCGCGACTTGGGCCAGAGCTTCGACACTCGCGGATACCAGACGTCTTCGATCCGGACCGAGATGATCGTGAACGTGTCGGTCTGAGCCGGATCGGCAGTGGCCGTGAAGCCGGACACGACCCAGGAGTGCCAGCCCTTCCAGACGAGCAGGCCGGCCGGACGCCCGGTCAAACGGATCTGCTTGACGACGACGTGCAGCGCGTCGGCCATCTTGGGCTTGGCGCCCACCTGGTAGTTGCCATAGCCGAGCGACGCCAGTCCTTTGGCCCAGCCGTTCGGGTCGGCTCCACCGTAGTAGCCGCCACCGAGCGAAAAGGCCAGGTCCTGGAGCTTGGCCTGGGTGTCTCGCGTGGCGTCCGGGACGACGCTCATGATGTTCATCGAGGTCTGCATCGCGGCGGGCACGCACCAGGTGTCCACGAATTCGCTGACGAAGTCGCCGGGCTGGTAGAGGTCCATGGCGAAGACGCCCGGCGTCATCGAAGGCGCGAGCGTCGGTTGAAGGGTGGCGGACGATGAGGCGGAGGCTGACGCACTCGGGGCGACGGCCGTGACCGATGGGCCTGCGGCTATCACGGGCGCCCTGGTTCCCCCGACCCGTGCCCACGGCGTGATCTGCGGACCGCCGCCGATCGCGACCTGGCCAAGAGCCTGGCTGCCCGCGAAGACCGTCCCGGCGCCGAGAGCGACCGCCACGATCGCGATCAATGCCAACCGGCCTGCGGGGATCGCCCTGCGCGTCCCGCCGACCGCGGCGCCCCAACGCTCCCAAACCGTGCCCCACGACCACGGCGAGATGGCACCGATGCGGCTCATGCGCGGCCGCAGGAAGAGGCCGAGTACGATGACCCGCACCGCCTGGAACGTCACGTAACCGATCGGCAACGCTGCCAACCCCACGCCGGTCGACAGAGTTGTCGTCACGACGACCCCCGCGATGAACCCGACCAGGACCGCGATCGTCGGCTCCAGGGTGTTGTGGGTTGCCATGATCGCTCGCGCCAGGAGCTCGACGAGGCTTTCGAACGGGACTGAGATGGCCAGGATGACCAGCACGAGTGTCAACCGAGAGGCATCCGTGTCGTCAAAGGCCCCACCCTTGAACAGTCCGGCGATGAAGCCGGCGAGGGCGGCCAGGGCCGCCGCGGCGAGGATCGAGAAGAACGCGATCGTCAGGAAGTTGGTCCGGAAGATCCTCCGAAAGCCGCTCCGGTCGCCGGCGGCGGCAGCTGCTGATAGGGCGGGGAAGGCGGCCAGCGCAAAGGCGACGCCGACGACGTTCTCGGCGGTGCTCTGGAAGTCCTGCGCGTAGGCGACGGAGGTCGTCGAGCCAGGCGCAAGAGTCGAGGCGATCCTGGTGAAGTAGGCCGCGAAGAACCAGACGAGCGCGGAACTCGCCATTCTCGGGAGGATGAGCCAGGCGAACTCGCCCACGCCTTTCGTCCGGAGCGACAATGAGAGCCGCGGGCGGAAAGTGGTGCGGTAGATGCCGACGAGACGTACCCCAAGGTGGGCCAGCCCGCCGACCAGGGAACCGATGGCGGCGCCGTAGATTCCCATCGGGCCGCCCAGCAGAAACGCGCCGGCCGCGAGTCCCGCGTATGAGGCGAACTCGGCCAGACCGTAAGTCCACCATCGCCGTTCGGCGACGAGCACCTCGCCGAGGACCATCGAGGCGGCTATCGCAAGCTGGCCGGCGCAGACGACTCGCACCAGGTTCACGTACAGGTCGCGCTCGCTGGCCTCGAACCCCGGCACGGCAATAGAGGCGATCTGTGGCGCGAGGATGAAGAGGGCCGCGATCGCCAACCCCACCGTGATCAATGCCGCCGTGAGGATGGTCCGGGCGAATTCGCGAGCGGCCTCCTCCGCTTCGTCCTTCAGCCCGACGAAGAGCGGCAGGAACGGCCCCACGACACCACCCAGCACCAGGATGGTGACCGGGAAGGAAACGAGGTAGGTGGCGGAGGTGAGGGCGTCTGTCTCAGGCCCGGCACCGAAGACGTGGGCGAGCACCTTCTTGGCGAGGAAGCCCGAACCCGCGTTGACCACGAACAGGGTGCCGAGGATAACCGCGCCTCTGGGCAAGCCGGCTCGTACGAGGTTCCTGACCCGCCCGACCAGGCCGCGCCGTTCGCCGGGCGGCTCGTCTCCATAGAGCGCGGCCCCGGCTGCCCCGACCCTGCCCGGCATGTGGCGGCGCGGCGTCTCGTCTACCCAAGGCAACCGGCTAGTCCTCCGTGGCCGCTCCGGCGACGATCGTGGCGCTGGAGCGGGGCCATCTTAGACGTCGGGCGACGGGCCGGGCCCGAGCGTTGTGGCGCGTCGCCGCGCACGAGACCAAATCCGACCATCCGCGGGCCATCCTTGGCAGCGATGCGAGGGCATCCAGCTCCATGAGGACCTCACACGACGCTGTCCTGGCCAACGCGGGGCGCTAGCCGGTCGATCTGCCGGCGGCGCCGGCGAAAGGCGGGTTCAGGTTGCGTCCGGTTCTGTGGAGGCCTGGCGAACCTAGCCGCCGAGCAAGGTCAAGACTTCGGTGACCGTCGGTTGGCCGTCTATGCCGCCGAGCCGTCGGGTCGACAGCGCGCCTGCGCGGCGAGGTCGCCGTGGAGTCGATCGCCGCGCGAGGGCCGCGATCGAGGCGTTGAGTGGGCGGTATTGCTCGCTCTGGTGGCGTCAAGCGGCTAGCCTTGGGGCGCTGGTGGTGCCGCCGGCCACGCCGAGCGGATCGGGCTCTCAACTCCAGGGATGAAACCGACTGTCCGCAGCCTCCCGAACGGGGTTTCCAGGTGAGAGGATGTTCGTTGCCTCACTGACAGTCCTGACAGGAGATAGATCGCCGTGACGCCGCCGTTCGAGGGCTTCTCGCGCGACGCCATCCAGTTCCTCGCGGATCTGGCTCTGCACAACGAACGGACCTGGTTCCAGCCCCGCAAGGGCGATTACGAGCGCCTGCTCAAGGAGCCGCTCGAGGCATTGTGTGCGGCACTGGGGGAGCGCTTCGAGGCGAGCGGATTGCCGCTCCGCGCCGACCCCGCCCGGTCGCCATTCCGGATCTACCGCGACGTGCGCTTCTCCGCCGACAAGTCGCCCTACAAGACGCACGTTTCGGCGAGCTTCCCGTGGGCCGGCGAAGGGGGCGGCGTGGGGGCCTACTTCCACTTCCAACCCGGTGAGATGCTCGCGGGCGGCGGGATGTGGCACCCCGAACCGGCTCAACTGGCGGCGTGGCGGCGCGTCGTGGACACCGACCTCGACACGGTCAGGGCTGCGCTCGAGAGCCCCGAATTCGCGTCGACCTTCGGGCACGTGAGCGGCGATAGCCTGAAGCGCGTTCCGACGGGCTTCGCGGCCGACCATCCAGGAGCGGAGCTACTCAAGCTCAAGGACGTGACGTTCGGCCGCAACCTGTCGGATGACGACGTGCTCTCGCCCGGTCTGCCGGACGTGCTGTCCTCCACGTTCGCTGCCTCGATCCCGGTCCTCCGGCTACTGGCGCGGCTGTCGCCCGAGGAGACTCGAGCAGGCTGGCTCAGGGGCGGCTAGGTCGGCGGCTCGCCGCGGGCGCCACGGCGTTACGAAGCGGTCGTCGCGCCCCCCAATCCTGCAAGAAGGCGTGAAATTGGAGCTCGGGGCGGGCGCGAGATGTCGCGTTTCCGCGAGAAACCCGATTGGTCGGATGGTGCCAATGCCCCTCCTGACAACTTCATGTCGGCCTACATGCGCGTCTGACCGCTGATCTGCCCACTTGACATGTCAATACCCCCCAGGGGTATACAAACGCGGCGAAAAGTGGTAAGAATCACCCAGCGAAGGCCTGTCAAGACTTGACAGGCCCTTAGTCATGTCAGGGTGGTCCGCCGAGAGGTCCCACCAGGCTGTTGGGCTGAAGCTGGGACTTCGACCCAATCGGTCGGCCGCCACGGTAGGTCGGATGGGGCCCGCGCCTGGAATGCGTGGGTCGATCGGGCGGGTGGTCGGACAGGTCGAACGCCGCGGGCGCCAAAAGCGTCTGTCTGGCAGGAGAGTGTATTTGGCGTCTGGAGTAGCCGCAGAAGTCAAGAGCAAGCTGTCGATCGTCGAGGTCGTCGGCGAGGCGGTTCAGCTGCGCAAGGCCGGGACCACTTACAAGGGGCTCTGCCCGTTTCACGGCGAGAAGACCCCGAGCTTCGTGGTAACCCCGGCCCGCGATAGCTGGCATTGCTTCGGCTGCGGCGAAGGCGGCGACATCTTCAGCTTCATCATGAAGCGCGACGGGCTGACCTTCCCGGAGGCGCTCAAGCGCTTGGCGGCGAAGGCCGGCATCGAGATCGACGAGCGGACGAGCCGCGAGGACGCCCGGCGGGCTCGACTCCGCGAAGTCCTCGAGCAGGCGATCGCCTTCTACCACGTCGTCCTGACGCAGTCGAAGACGGGCGCGCCGGCGCTCGAATACCTGCACGGCCGGGGCTTCACGGACGAGACGATCGAGAAGTTCCAGCTCGGGTGGGCGCCCGATGGCTGGGACCAGATGATCAAGATGCTCGGAACCCGCCGCAACGTGAACGTTGCAGAGCTGGCCGAGGTGGGGCTGACCAGCGCTCGACCGAACGGACGCGGGGCGTACGACAAGTTCCGCTCGCGGGTCATCTTCCCGATACGCGACGCGACCGGGGCGGCCGTCGGCATCGGCGGGCGGGTGCTGCCGGGCGCGGTCGCGGTCACGGACTCGAATGCGCCCAAGTACCTCAACTCTCCGGCGACTGCGCTGTTCGACAAGAGCCGGACGCTGTACCTCATTGAGCGGGCCCGGGGTGAGATGCGCCGTAACGACGAGGCGGTCCTTGTCGAGGGGTACACGGACGCGCTGATGGCCCACCAGGCCGGTTTCGAGAACGTAGTCGCGAGCCTGGGCACGGCGCTCACTCCGGCGCAGGTCGCGCTGATCTCCCGCTATGCCCGCGAGATCGTCCTCGCCTACGACGTCGATCCGGCCGGCCAGCATGCCGGCTCGATCGGTGGCGCCGAGCTGTTCCGCCTCATCGGCGCCCTTGCCGCCGAGGAGACGGGCGTCGAGATCACTCGCGTCCGGGTGGCGCGACTGCCCGAGGGCAAGGACCCGGACGAAGTCATTCGCGATAACCCCGATCTCTGGCGGGAGTCGATCCGGACCGCCCAGCCGATCATGTTGTTCCTGATCGACTACTACGCGAAGGCCTTCAACATCCGAACGGCTGAAGGCAAGCGCCATGCGGTTGATGCCCTGATTCCCCTGTTGCGCCAGGTCAACCCCGTCGTCCGCGACGACTACCTCCAGGCGCTCGCCAACCGGACCGGGGCGGACTACCGATCCCTGCTGGAGGAGCTGCACGCACCGGAACCGGCAGGGCGGGGGAGCGGCGGCCGAAATGAGGGGGCGAGCGGTTCTTCCGGACGGTTCACGGCCGAGACGATCATGGCTTCGCCAGACTCGATTGACACGAGAGCCGAGCTGAAGGCCCTAACGCGGGACGAAGGCCGCCTGCTGCGCCTCCTCCTGCTCGTGCCGGAGCAGCAGGAACGTGTCGCCGAGACTCTCGCCGCCCAGAACCTGCAGCTTCCCAGCACGCCGGCACGCGAATTGCTGGCCGCGATGCTGGCGGATCGGGAGATCGATCGCGAGGCCGGTGGCTCCGGAAAGTTCGAACGGGGCCGCTTCCTCGAAGCATTGGCACCTGAGCTCCACGGCCTGGCCATCGCTCTCTACGCGGAACGTGGCCCGGACCCGAACGATCTGGCCGGCGACCGCGTCCGTATAGGAGTCGACCAGTGCCTGCTCGCCCTCGAAGGGGACAGGCTCGAAGAGGAAATCCGTTTCAACGCCAGCGAGTTGACCGAGGCCAAAGCCGTCGGGGACTCGGGGGCCGTCACTCAATTGCAAGAGACACAACGCAACCTATTCGAGGCTCGTCGATCGCTCGACCGACGTCGGCAAGACACGAGTCTCCTCGCTTCCGCTGGAGGACACCGATGACCGACCCACTCGACAAGCAACTCGTTGAGGTTGCCCTCTCCGGCGGTGGCCGCCGCAAGGCAGACCTGGAAGAAGCAAAGCTTGCAGGCGTCCGGACACGCCGCGCGCTCGACGAGGACGCGCTCGAGGACGAAGACCTGCTGGCCGAAGAGGAAGAGGTCGTGCCGCCGGAGAGTCTCGACGACGATGCCACCGATCTCGGCGTCGAGGTCGTCGACGAGGACCCGTTGGCCGTGGCGCGCGTGGCCGGCGAAGTTCCAGTCAAGATCGACGCCGAGGCCCTGGAGGAGCCCACCCAGGAAGAGCTGGAGGCTCTCTCGGCCGACATGATCGGGATCGACGATCCCGTTCGGATGTACCTGAAGGAGATCGGCAAGGTCGCCCTCCTCACCGCCGAGGAAGAGGTCGTCCTGGCCAAGGCCATCGAGCTGGGGGAGCAGATGGTCGACGAGCCGTGGAAGGGCATAATCTCGCTCCACGAGTGGACCCACCACGACACCGAGCGCAAGACCCGCACGATCAAGCCGCAGTACAGACTGCCGTTCGGGCCGGAAGCGGCGCGTATGGTCGCCGACGCCGTCTCCGCCGAAGAGGCGGCCGACCTGCTAGTGCCCACCGCGGACTTCCACCTGATCAAGGCCGGCAAGGACGCGACGACCGACGGCACCAAGGAGCTGATCAAGCAGGCGCGCCACCTGGTCCAGGTCTATAACGACTCGCTCACCGCGGAGGCGTACCTCAAGCTGCTCGACTGGGCGTACCTGGCCGTCCACAACGGGGACCTGGACTCGCGCGACAACGTCGGCCTGCGTGCGATCTACGACTGGACCCGCGAGGCAGTGGGGTACCCGGCGCTCAAGCGCTGGATCGACAGCGGTCGCGATGCCGAGCTGCTCAAGCGTCTCGGGACAGACCCCGAGGTTCCGGCCAACACCAAGCTGGCTCATCGGCGCGGCGAGCTGGTTCGGATCGGGCGCGACGCACGAGAGCAGCTGACGTCGGCCAACCTGCGGCTCGTCGTGTCGATCGCGAAGAAGTACATCGGCCGCGGCATGTCGTTCCTGGACCTGATCCAGGAGGGCAACATCGGCCTGATCCGCGCGGTCGAGAAGTTCGACTACGAGAAGGGCTACAAGTTCTCCACCTACGCGACGTGGTGGATCCGGCAGGCCATCACTCGCGCAATCGCCGACCAGGCCCGTACGATCCGCATCCCCGTCCACATGGTCGAGACGATCAACCGCCTGATCCGGGTCTCGCGCACTTTGCTGCAGGAGCTCGGCCGCGAGCCGACGGTCGAGGAGATCGCCGAGGCGATGTCCAAGGGCCAGGAGCAGGTGGTCACGCCCGAGAAGGTTCGCGAGATCATCAAGGTCTCGCAGGAGCCGGTCTCTCTCGAGACGCCGATCGGCGAGGAAGAGGACTCGCACCTGGGCGACTTCATCGAGGATCGCGGCGCGCTGGCTCCGGCCGAGGCGGCCTCGCACCAGCTTCTCAAGGAACAGGTGGAGGCGGTGCTCGACTCGCTGACGGGCCGAGAGCGGCGCGTCCTCCAGCTCCGCTTCGGCCTCGAAGACGGTCGCGCCCGAACGCTCGAGGAGGTCGGCAAGGAGTTCAACGTCACCCGCGAGCGCATCCGCCAGATCGAGGCCAAGGCTCTGCGCAAGCTCCGCCACCCCTCCCGGAGCCGCAAGCTCAAGGACTATCTGGAGTAGGGCGCCCGGGGCGGCGGCCGCCGTCGCGAGGGCTGAGCCGCGCCCCCCTGGCCCTATAGCAAGACGATGCCACTCCCTTCAGGATTGCGGCCCTCCGCGAGGGCGTGGAGCATCGTGTCCGGTGATAGCGGGAATTCCGCACGAAGCGCGTCGCCGTGGTCCCTGACCGCGGTGCGATTGTGCCTCGTGTTGGACATGAGCAGGATCACCCCCGACAGACCACCGTCGTCGCGCTTCTTCAGACTCATCCTTCGCAGCACTGACTGAACGTCTCTGAGCCTGGTCTCGACTTCCACCGCTATCTCTGCAGCCCCAACTAGGAGGACCGCGTCCCAGGCTCGCTGATCCCCGCTCCCTGCGACGGGCACCTCGAACCGCCACGCTACGCCGGGTCCGACTCTCACTCGCAGCCTCTGGATCAGCGCTAGGTGCGCGGCGTCTCGAACTGGTTGAGGACCTGGGTAGGCCCTCGCACTTAGCTCGAGACCGACAGCTGCGAGCAGCCGGGCCAACTGCAGGATCGAGACGGACGGCACACCGGCACGCTCGATCCTGCTCACCTGCGCTCGCGAGGTCCGAGCCACACGCGCCACCACGGTCTGGCTCAGACCATGTTCCAGCCGGGCTCGCCGGATCTCATTGCCGAGGTCAACGACGATCGCCCTGGCTCGTTGGGAGCCAAGGTCGTACGTTCGCTCCTTGGTCGGCATGACCTCATCCTGGCGTAGGGCGCTCATCCTCGGCTTATCTGCCGATGTAGGTTGCTGCTCGTCTGGCGCCTGGGTCGTTTCCGCTCGGTTAGAGCCACAGAACCAGCCGGTGGAAGCTTGGCCCGAATGGGCTGCTCACCCCCGTGAGCACATGCGACGCGGTCGTAGTCGAGGCCGGGCACTATTGGTCAATGCTGCTCATCTCGAGTCACACGTTCGACGCCATAGGCTCCGCAAGCCGGGTTGAATCCGTCGACAGGTCGGGAGTGTGCATCGAGCCGAGCAGGAGCGACGACGACCGGTAGGGTGGGTTGGCTGGGTGGTCACGTGTGCTCGCCCGATGAGCAGGAACAGGTCGAGTGAGCTCCATCGGTCAAACGTGTGGCCTGGGCGGAGCGGCCTTCGCCACCACGGCCCACGAACCGAGCGCGGTGTCGACGGCGCGCCCGCCGGACGGAGTCGTCGCGGTCCCGTGAGTGGTCGCGTACCCTTTGTGGGTCGTTGCAGGGACGGGAGGATTCGAGTGACCGCAGAGCCGGGTGGACCCCTGATATCAGGCGAGTGGCTGGCCGCCCATCTCGACGATCCGCAGCTTCGGGTCGTGCACGTCTCGGTGGAGCGAGAGACGTTCGACGCCGGTCACATCCGGGGCGCCGTCTTCAGCGACCTGCACGTCGACCTGGCCAAGTCCGGCACGAGGCCGGAGACCGGCACCGCGCATCGGGACTACATCGTGCCGACGCGCGAGGAGACGGCCGCGGCGCTCGCCGGTTGGGGGGTCGAGTCGGGCTGCCGTGTCGTCTTCTACGACGACGTCGGGCAGAATCGGCACGCCATCCGCGGCTACTGGCTGCTCCGCCTCTACGGGTTCCCCAGGGAGCGCGTCCACGTGCTCGACGGCGGGCTCGGCGCCTGGATCGCCGAGGGCCGCGCGGTCACGACGGCCGAACCCACGGCCGCCACGGTCGCCGCGACCGAACCGCTCTCGGAGCAGGACAGCGCCCTGATCGCCACGGCCGATGACGTTCTGGCGTGGAGCAGGGAAGCCAGCGCGCCGGGCGGCCCGACACGGCTGCTCGACGTCAGGACGATCGACGAATTCCTCGGCGACGACGTTCGGGCGGACCGAGGCGGACGGATCGCCGGCGCCCGCCACCGGCTGTTCGCCGACTTCGTTGCCGCGGACGGTCGACTTCGACCGGCGGTCGAAGTCCTGGCAATCCTGCGCGGCTCCGGCGTCAATCCGGAGGAGCTTCGCGCCACGTATTGCCAGGGCGGGATTCGGGCGGCGCTGGCCTGGTTCGTGCTGTCGGAGGTGGCCGGCCTGACCGATGTCAGGAACTACGCCGAGTCGTGGGAAGAGTGGGGGAACAGGCCGGACCTCCCGGTCGAACGCTAGCGCCTGGCCGAAGGGCATCGACCGATGGTCTCCGGCCCGCGCCTCACGCTGGTCTGGTCTGCCGACGGGGGTCTCAGGCCCGCGCCTCACGGCGGGGTGACGCCGGTAGTCTGGCGTCGACAGGTGTGTCTCAGGCCCGCGCCTCACGCCTGTATGACGCCGTGCTATTCTGTCGCGCGGCGCCGCGATGGCGCCACGGATCGCCTCAGGCGGTCATCGCTCCGGCGTAGCTCAGTCGGTAGAGCGGGCGGCTGTTAACCGCTTGGTCGTAGGTTCGAGTCCTACCGCCGGAGCCATTCTGTTCCCGGGTCGCGCTGTTCCTTCGGCGAGTCTCGGCGGCAACCCAGCGGCCCCGCGGCCCCGACACCCCAGGCGTCCCCGCTCCCGCACTCCCGAATCGCTACGGTCGCCCGAACAGGTAGAGCGCCCAGCCCATGGTGTCGCGGCCCCAACGCAGGAATTCGGTCCGCGCCCTGGCGACGCGCTCGAGCAGCTCCGGAAGGTTGGGATCGTCCGGCTGCGCCGTTGCGTACCGGGCGGTGGCGCGCCATTGCAGCGTCTCGTAGCGGTCCCAGTCGGCGTCGGAGCTGGTCAGAGCGAACCACGGGACGAGCCCCTCGGCAACTCCGGCCTCGACGTTGGCCTCGTGGCTGCCGTACTCGTCGGCGCGTAGCTTCGACCACTCGAGGTAGGCGGGATCGGGGGTTCGTTTCCAGAACGGTTCGCCCACCAGCACTTTCCCGCCGGGTCTGACGGCGGCGGCCATGGCCCGAAGCGTCTGGCGGTGTCCACCGAACGTCCAGCTGGCACCGATGCACGAGGCGAGATCGAACGACGCCGGTTCGGCCCGATAGGCTGCGCCGTCGAGCACGAGTGACTCGATCTGCGCCGCCGGGGCGCGCCTTGCCGCCGACTCGCGCAGGTCCCGGATCACGAACGGCGACAGATCCACGGCAACGGCGTGTAAGTCGCGGCCGCCCGGACCGCCGCAACGCTCCGCGGTTTGAAGCAGGAACTCGCCCTTGCCGGAGGCGATGTCCAGGATGCGGGGCGCGGGCGGCAGGTCGAGCAGGCCGATGATCTCGTCGAGCTTCTCGACGCTGCTAGGCACGCATACGACGTGATCGCGATGAGTGATGTCGTAGAACTTCCAGGTGTCCAGGGTCGACTCCTCATGGCCGGATCGCGGGACGGCACGCCCGCAAGGATGACGGCGAGCGGGGTTCGCCGCCGGCCCGGGACATCACGCTGGCGGATCGGCGCGGGACGTCGCCGTCGACACTCGGATGTGCCGGCGGCCGGCCGCCGACTCCGCCCGGGACGTTTTGGCGGTTCCCCGATCCGGCGCCACCGGGTAGACTACTGCTCACCGTGAACAGGAACCTCTTCGACAGCAGCCTGCTCCTTACCTGAGGCGAGCCCCGTGTGGGTGCTCGCCGACGACCTCCTGCGCCATCGCAGGAGGTTTTTGTTTCCCCGGATACCCACCCCAGACCTCGCCCAGACCCCTACCGCCGACTCGGAACCCGCAGACAGAGAAGGAACCCGAAATGCCTCCCGTACCAGCCAGCCCAAAGAAGATGCCGGTCGAGAAGTACGTACCCTTCCGTCCTCTACCGCTCCGCGTCGCGGACCGCGAGTGGCCCAACCGGGAGATTCGGAAGGCGCCGGTCTGGTGCTCGGTCGACCTTCGCGACGGCAACCAGGCCCTCATCGATCCGATGGACCCAGGCCGGAAGCTGCAGATGTTCAGGGCGCTGGTCGGAATGGGCTTCAAGGAGATCGAGGTCGGCTTTCCGTCCGCCTCGCAGCCCGACTACGACTTCATCCGACAGCTGATCGAAGAGGACCTGATCCCCCGCGACGTCACCATCCAGGTCTTGACCCAATGCCGCCGCGAGCTGATCGAGCGCACCTACGAGTGCCTCCGGGGAGCCAGGCGGGCGATCGTCCACTTCTACAACTCCACCTCGATCCTCCAGCGGGGCGTCGTCTTCAGGCTCGACCAGGAGGGAGTGACCAGAATCGCCGTGGACGCGGCCAGGATCTGCCTCGAGCAGGAGGCGCGCGTGCCCGGCACGGAGATCCGGTACGAGTACTCGCCGGAGAGCTTCACCGGGACCGAGCTCGACTACGCGGTCGAGATCTGCGCCGCGGTGATGGACGTCATCCGGCCGACGCCGAAACGGCCGATCATCCTCAACCTGCCGGCGACGGTCGAGATGTACACGCCGAACATCTACGGCGACTCCATCGAGTGGTTCCACCGCAACGTCCCGCGCCGCGACTCCGTGGTCCTTTCGCTGCACCCGCACAACGATCGCGGCACTGCCGTGGCCGCGGCCGAGTTCGGGCTCATGGCCGGAGCGGACCGCATCGAGGGCACGCTCTTCGGCAACGGCGAGCGGACCGGCAACGTCGACGTGGTCAACCTGGCCATGAACATGTTCAGCCAGGGCGTCGACCCGGAGCTGGACATCAGCGACATCGACGCCCTGCGGCGGGTGGCGGAGCACTGCAATCGCCTGCCCGTCGAGCCGCGACATCCTTACGTCGGCGATCTGGTCTACACGTCTTTCTCGGGCTCGCACCAGGACGCGATCAAGAAGGGCATGGAAGCCCTGCCACCGAGCTACGAGACCTGGCAGGTGCCCTACCTGCCGATCGATCCGAAGCACGTCGGCCGTAGCTACGAAGCCGTCATCAGGGTCAACAGCCAGTCGGGCAAGGGCGGCGTGGCCTACATCATGAAGACCGAGCATGGCATGGACCTGCCGCGCCGGCTCCAGATCGAGTTCAGCCGGTGCATCAAGGTGATCACCGAAGGCAGCGGCACGGAGATAACCGCCGACGAGATGTGGGACGCGTTTGCCGCCGAGTACCTGCCCCCGACGCCGCGGGTCAGGCTGGCCGGCTACGACACGGCCACGAATGACGGCACGGTGACGGTCCAGGCCAGGCTTGCCACATCCGGTGCCACGATGACGATCTCTGGTGAGGGCAACGGCCCTATCTCCGCCCTGGTCCACGCCCTGCGCCGCGACCTCGGCGTGGAGGTGGACGTGCTCGACTATGCCGAGCACGCCCTCGGGGCGGGCGAGGAGGCCACGGCCGTCGCCTACGTCGAGGTTCGCTCCCACGGCGAGTCCCGCTGGGGCGTCGGCATGGACCCGAACATCACCACGGCTTCGATGAAGGCGGTGCTGAGCGCGCTCGAGCGGCTCGGCGTCAGCGTCGACCTGGCCGCCACGACCGAGGTGGCGGGCGCGGCCGACTGACCTGCACGGCAGGCACGACCGATTGACCGCCGGACCGGCACGGCCGAGCCGGCCGGCACCAACTCGGTCCGGCGGGTTCCGGACGCCGCCCGGAGTCAGTGCCCGTGTGCGAGCGCCCCGCGGATGGCCACGGCATTGGCCTCGAGCGCCTCGAGAGTTGGCTTCGGACCCGACCACGCCGTCGCGTCGACCGTGAAGCCGTCGCCCGCCGTGCGCGGGATCACGTGGAGATGCACATGGAGGACCTCCTGGAAGGCGGCTTCGCCGTCGGCCAGGAACAGGTTGATGCCCTCGCATGGCAGGTCCGACGACCTGAGCGCAGCCGCCAGACGCGTCGCGACCGTGAAGACGTGGGCGCCAAGGTCCTCATCGACTTCGGCCAGAAACGCCACGTGGGTGTTGGGTATGACCATCAGGTGCCCGGGCGTGACCGGGTTGTGGTCGAGGAAGGCCGTGACTCGATCGTCGCGATAGACGATGCTCGCTGGCGCCCGGCCGGCGGCGATCTCACAGAAGATGCAGTCGTGCATGGCTCGCCTCGCCAGTTCGGTCGGGTTGACCGCTCTACTATCGCCGACTTTCGAGCGGCAGGCGACGGCCCAGGCCGATCTACCGCGACGACTCCTCGCAAGGCGGGGGCCGTAGGTCGGTGGTTCCGCGGACCGGACGAACCCCAGACAGTGCGACTCGGCCCTTCGGATCGGCCACCGACCCGGTTATGGTTCGGGGCGTGAGCCTCGCAGCCGGCATCCGTTCCCTGGCCGGGGCGATGCACGCGCCCAAAGTGTCCAGGTGGCTCAAGGTGGTGGGTCCGGCCTGGGTCGTGATGCTGGCGGACGTCGATGCGCCGAGCGTCATCACCGCGGGCAAGGGCGGCACCGAATCCGGGTACGCCCTTCTTCTGCCCGTCTTCGCGATCGTCCCGATCCTGTTCCTGGTCCAGGAGATGACCGCGCGCCTCGCGCTCGCGACGGGCAAGGGCCACGCCGAGCTGGTGCGGTCGCAGTACGGAGCGCGCTGGGCGGCCGTTTCGGTCGTCGGGATGGCGGTCATCAACTTCGTGGCCTACGTCGCGGAGTTCGCCGGCATCGCCCTGGGCGCGGCGATCGTCGGGATTCCCGCTCCGCTGGCCATCATCGGGGCCCTGGCGATCCACGCGTCGATGGTCCTGACCGGCAGCTACACCCTGTTCGAGCGGCTTGCCCTGGCGCTGTCGCTGGCGCTCTTCAGCTTCGTCGTGCTGGCGGTTGCCGGCCGCCCGGATCTTGCCCACCTGGTCTCGGACCTCAGCCCGCTCCCGAGCGACGTGCCGCACGACTACTTCGCGCTCGTGGTGGCGATCATCGGGGCCTCGATCATGCCCTGGATGCTCTTCTACCAGCAGTCGGCGAGCGTCGACAAGAAGCTTCGCCGGGAGGACCTGCACAGTTCGCGGGTAGAGACCCTCGTGGGTGCGTTCGCGAGCCAGGCGCTCATGGCGGCGATAGTGATCGCGGCGGCTGCGGCGATGAAGTCGGCCGCGCCCGTCCCGGCCTCCGCCACTAACCTGGCCGACCTTCCCGAGGGCCTGGCCCGACTGGCCAGCGGCGGCGCCGGGTGGCTGATCGCGATCGGGCTCATCGGCTCGGGCCTGCTGGCGCTGGTCGTGGTTTCTCTTTCGGCGGCCTGGGGGATCGGCGAGGTGATGGGCTGGCCGCGCAGCCTCAACCTCAAACCCAGCCAGGCCCGCCACTTCTACGCCGTCTACCTGGTCGAGGTCCTGCCCGCGGCCGCGGTCGTGCTGATCTCGCGCGACCTCGTCAGGCTGTGCGTCGGCTCGATGGTCTTCAATGTGATCGTCCTGGCGCTGCCCCTGGCATTCCTGGTCCGGTTGACGAGCGACCGAAAGCTGCTCGGCGATCTCGCCAACTCGCGCCCCCGGGCTGCGCTCCTGTGGGTCGTGACTGCTCTCCTGCTTGGCGCGGGCATCCTAGGGATGGTCCAGTACCTGACGGGTTAACCCTGGGGGCCGGGGTTCGGGCCGGGACGGGGGCCGGGTTCGGGCCGGGGTTCGGGCCGGGGTTCGGGCCGGATGGGGACGCGGCGCCCGGCGATGTCCGGGCCCGGTGACGCGTCGCGGATCCGAGGCGCGTGGCCTTCGCTGCCGAGATCGGAGCCGGCGGACGCCCTGCTGGGTTGTGACGTGCGCCCTCGCTCGTGGGGGCCGAACTGCGTGGCCCTCGCTGCCTGGTCCGGGCGGGCTGTATTGCGTGGCCGTCGCTGCCTGGTCCGGGCGGGCTGTATTGCGTGGCCGTCGCTGCCTGGTCCGGCCGGGCCGCCGGTCCGTTCTAGCGCGACAGTCACCCCAGTAATCGTATGCGCGGTCTCGGCCCCATCGGGCGGGTTCCTGGGCATACAGGCTGGAAATTGTTGGTCGGACCACGCTCGGGACCGGCCTCGGCAGGCTTCGGTGGCCGGCTGGCCTCGTCCATTGCCGCAGGGCCATTGCATAGCATTTCCGGGACTGCTATCGCGGAAATTCGTCAGGGCCGGGAGGCCGCGAGGCGGGAGCTGGGATGCCGAGACGCGGGACGCCGAGACGCGGGAGGCGGGGAGCCGAGACGCGGGAGGCGGGGGCGCCGGGAGGCCGAGACACGCCGGGACGTCGGGACGCCGGGAACCGCGCGCCGCGAGCGGGGAGGCCGGGACGCGGGAGGCGGGGAGGAGCGCGGCCGTCGCGGGTTGGTGCGCGGCTCGGATGGGCTCTTGCGCGGCAGACCCGGCCAGACGACACTATCGCTTGCTCCACGACCGCTGGACCAGAGGCGGAACCGGCTCGTGAGCCCAAGGTTCGCTGCCGGGACAGACCCTACGGCGCGACCGCGGAAGGGCCGGGCAATCACCATGGACCGTACCCGTGTTGCCATCATGGGAGCCGCCGGTCGCGACTTCCATGACTTCAATGTCGTCTACCGCAACGACCCGAGCGTCGAGGTCGTGGCGTTCACCGCCGCGACCCAGATACCGGGGATCGCCGGGCGGTTCTACCCGGCCGAGCTGGCCGGGCCGCTCTATCCGAACGGCATCAAGATCGTGGCCGAGGTCGAGCTCGAGCAGGTGATCGCCGCCGACCGCGTCGACCTCGTCGTCTTCGCCTACAGCGACGTCGCCCACGAGCACGTGATGCACACCGCCAGCCGGGCGCTCGCCAGCGGAGCCGACTTCGAGCTGCTCGGGCCGGCACGCACCATGCTGCCGAGCTCGAAGGCCGTGGTAGCCACCGGTGCAACGAGAACCGGCGCGGGCAAGAGCCAGACCACTCGCTACCTGGCGGCCTTGCTCGAGAAGCAGGGTCTCAAGGTGGTGGTCGTGCGCCATCCCATGCCCTACGGCGACCTCGTCGCCCAGCGGGTCCAGCGCTACGCCACTTACGCCGACCTCGACCGCCACAACACCACGATCGAGGAGCGCGAGGAGTACGAACCGCACCTCGACGCGGGCCGGGTTCTCTACGCTGGCGTCGACTACGAGGCGATCCTGCGCCAGGCCGAGGCCGAGGCGGACGTCGTCATCTGGGACGGCGGCAACAACGACTTCCCGTTCTACCGGCCTGACCTGTTTGTCGCTGTGGCCGACCCTCTCCGAGCCGGTCACGAGCTGCACTACCACCCGGGCGAAACCAACCTCCGTCTGGCCGACGTGGTGGTCATCAACAAGGTCGACTCGGCGACGCCGGAGCAGATCGCCGAGGTTCGGGCCAACGTCGCGGCGATGAACCCGAGGGCCCGGGTCATCCTGGCCCGCTCGACGCTGACACTGCACGGCGGCGCCATCGCCGGCAAGCGAGTGGCGGTCGTCGAGGACGGCCCGACTCTCACCCACGGCGGCATGACCTACGGCGCCGGCGTCGTCGCCGCCCGTCGGTTCGGGGCGGCCGAGCTGGTCGATCCCGTTCCGTACGCGTTCGGTGAGCTCGCGGCTACGCTGGCCCGCTATCCCGCCCTGGAGCACTTGCTCCCGGCCATGGGCTACGGCCAGGGCCAGATGCATGAGCTCGAGGCGACGCTCAACGCCATGCCGGCGGACCTGGTTCTCTCGGCCACGCCGATCGACTTGACGAGGGTACTCAAGCTGGAGAAGCCGGTCGTTCGCGTCCGCTACGAGCTGGAAGAGCTTGCGGGCGACGCGGCCGGGCACGAACAGTCGAACCTTACGGAACTTCTCGCTCCGATCGTCGAGCGGGCGCGAGCCGGCTCGAACTCGGCAGTGCGCCGCTAGCCGGAGAGATCGTCATGACGCGCCATCTCCTGACTTTGGATTCCCTGGGGCGGGACGGGATCCTCGCCAACCTGGATCTCGCCGCCCGCCTCAAGACCGCCAAGGGCATGGCCCGCGAGGCTCTTGCCGGTGGACGGGTCGGGCTCATATTCGACAAGCCGTCGACGCGGACGCGAGTCAGCTTCGAGGCCGCGGCGTGGGGCCTGGGCATGCTGCCCATCACGCTCCGGCCCGACGAGCTGCAGCTCGGCCGCGGCGAGACCATCGCCGACACGGCGAGAGTCCTGTCGCGCTATCTCTCGGCGGTCGTGATCCGAACCTTCGAACAGGCGAAGGTCGAGGAGCTGGCGCGTTACGCCACGATCCCGATCATCAACGCCCTGACCGACGACCACCATCCATGCCAGGCTCTCGCCGACGTGATGACCCTCCAGGAGGAATTCGGGGAGCTGGGCGGGTTGCGAATGGCGTTCATCGGCGACGGCAACAACGTCGCCCACTCGCTGATCGAGGCGGCCGGATACCTCGGCTTCACCCTGGCCATCTCGACGCCGGAGGGCTACGAACCGAAGCCCGAGATCGTCGAAGCAGCACGGGTCAACTGCCGGGTCAACGGCGGAGCCATCGAGCTGAGCCACGACGTTCGGGCGGCGGTGCGCGGTGCCGACGCCGTCTACACGGACGTCTGGGCGAGCATGGGCCAGGAGAAGGAACGTGAGGAGCGGGCCCGGATCTTCGCCGGGTACTGCGTCAACGCCGAGCTGATGGCGCTCGCGGCGCCCAAGGCGATCTTCCTCCACTGCCTGCCGGCCCACCGCGGCGACGAGGTGACCGACGAGGTCATCGACGGGCCGCAGTCGAGGGTCTGGGACGAGGCCGAGAACCGTTGGTACACCGAGCAGGCTCTGCTCTACATGCTCATCACCGGCGAGAACCGCCCGGATAGGTTGGGATGACCCGCCTGGCAATAGCTCTCGGTGGCAACGCCCTGATACGTCGCGGCGAGGCGGGCTCGACCGAGGTCCAGCGCCACAACCTGGTGGCGGCGGCGCGGGGCCTGGTCACGCTGGCCGAGGGCAGCCGGGCCGAGATCGTGCTGACCCACGGCAACGGCCCGCAGGTCGGCTTTCTGGCGATCGGCGCCGAGATGGCCTCCTCGGTCGTACCGGCGCCGCCGCTGGACGTCCTTGGCGCGGAAACCCAGGGCCAGATCGGCTATCTGCTGGCTCAAGCGCTCAACGACGCATTCCTGGAACGTGGCCGCCACCGTGAGATCGCGGTCGTAGTCACGCGGACTGTCGTCCCGGCCGACGACCCGGCATTTACCAACCCCACCAAGCCCGTCGGCCCCATCTACGACGAAGCCACGGCAAAGGAGCACGCGGCAACCCGCGGCTGGAGCGTTGCCCCGGACGGCAAGAACTGGCGGCGCGTCGTCCCGTCGCCCCCTCCGGTCCGGATTGTCGAGGCCAAGGCGATCCGTTCGCTGGTCGATTCGGGCGTGCTCGTCGTCGCCTCCGGGGGTGGGGGAGTGCCGGTAATCGAGCTACCCGATGGGCGCTATGAGGGCGTCGAGGCGGTGATCGACAAAGATCTTGCGGCGGTCGTCCTGGCCCGGTCCGTGGATGCCGACGGGCTGGTTCTGCTGAGCGACGTCGACGCCGTCTACCGCCGCTGGGGCACGCCCCGTCAGGAGGCGATCCTGCGACTTTCCGTGGACGAGGCGTTCGAGGGTCTCGCCGCCGGCGCGTGGCCGTCGGGCTCGATGGCCCCGAAGGTCCGCGCCTGCGCCGAGTTCGTCAAGGGCGGTGGCCGTTTCGCCGCCATCGGCGCCCTCGAAAACGCGGTGGCCATCGTCAAGGGCAGCTCCGGCACGTGGTTCGGCACGGACTCAGTCGGCCTTCCCCGCCGCGCGGCCTGAGCCTGGGTTCGTGATGAGCGGCCTCGGGGCGGGGCTCAGCCCTTGTCGCTCGGGAACGTGCCGAAGCCGAGGCGCGCGCTGAACTTCTCTGCGAACTCGGCCCGGACGTTGTGGAGCTCCTCGCGGGATATGTCCAGCTCGCTGGCGATCTCGTCGAGGGTGGCGCTCTCATTGCCGCTTATTGCGTCGTCGGCGGCACAGACTCGGAAACAGGCTCGCAGCACGATCAGCCGCTGCTCCATAGTCGAGAGCTCGCGGAACTCGCGGGTCACGAGATAGTCGCTCGTGCCGCCCGCGGTCTTCTCCTGGAGCTTGGCCATCTCCACGACGAGGACCGCCTGCGACTGATCGAGGCCGGAGGTGGCTAATTCCTGCTCCATCGCGTCGGTCTCGGCCTCGCTGATCTCCATGTCCGCATACGCCGCTCGAGCCAGGACGTAGGCCATGCCGGCCAGCATCCGGGCCTTGTCGGGCGGAAGAGCCTCGAGCCTGGCGACGATGTGCCTGACTGCCTCCGTTTCGGACGCGAGCGATGAAGGCGCCGGGGCCTCGGCGCTCGCCGGATAACCGGGACGGCTGCCCAGAAAGCGCATGAAGGACACGGATTCTCCTTGCTTGTTCGTCGCGGTCGGGCCATCGGCCGGCGCGCGGTCAGGCGTGAGTGAAGAGGAGGTGCAGTTCCATGATGCCGTGGTCGTCCACGGAGAGGACGGAGAAGCTGTTCGGCTTCTGGATCGAGTAGTCGGAGAAGACGATCGGCAGCGTCCCGGTCACGGCGATGATGCCGCGCTGCCGGACCGCCTGCAAGGAGATCGTCACGCTCTTCGTAATGCCATGGAGGGTGAGCGCTCCAGTGGCGTTGACACTGACCACTTTGCCGTCGGCGGGTAGCGTGCCGAGGTCCATCGGTTGGGAGAGCTTGAAGGTCGAGGTTGGGAAGTTGTTCGTCTCGATGGCCTGGGTCTTGAGCTGACCGTCACGCTGGTCGTTGTCGCTGTGGAGCGCGGTCATGTCGACCGTCATCTGGACGTTGCTGACCTGGGCCCCGGTCAAGGTCATCGATCCGGTGACACCGGTCGATCGGCCGACTGCTGTGTGGCCGCCAACGCCCACGAGCTGCTCCTGCACTCTGAAGCCGGCGAACGAGGCCGTGCCATCGCCGACCGTTCCCATGCTGGTGTCGACGTTCCAGGTTCCGTCGAGCGTGGCCGGTGCGGGCAGGGCGGCGCCGGCGGGGATTGCGGGAGCCCCCGCGTTGACCGCCCCCGGCGCGCTCGGGCCGATCAGGATGTACCAGAGACCGTAGCCACCGGCCGCGATTCCGGCGATGACCACTACTGCAATAGCTACCAGCAGAATGTTCCGGTTGCGGTGGGATCTGGCTGGCAGGGGGCGGGATTGCGGTTGCACACTCATGGCGCGGACCTCAGGTGCGGGACAAGCCCGGGCGGGTCCGAGGCGCGGACTCGTTGGCGAAGGTACGGTCAATTCCTGAAGAACGGTTTAATCGAGGCTTGCTTGCTCACCATCCGGTCCGCGCCGCCAGCGGGACCCGAGGCGACGCGGACCGGAGGCGACGCGGGCTCGGAGCGTCCCGGCCACCCACTTCGGCCTCAGATGAACGGCGGATCGGCCGTAGCGAGACCGTAGAAACGCCGAGATGACGAGGTCGCGATGCCATACGCTGTGTGCACGTACGGCGGGCCCCTCACTGGCTAGACGCCGAGACGTGCGTTCGAACGGAGAGGGAAGTCGTTGGTCGCGCCGGAAGTCGTGACGCTTCTTCTCAAGCTTCTGGCGGCGCTTTGGCTGGTCGCGACCGCAGCCACTACCGCTGCGCCGACGCCAGCCCCTACCGCACTGCCGACACCGGTACTGGCGCCAACGCCGACCGATTGGTCGCTCAACCTCTACAACTCCGATGGCGTCCGCTACCAGAACCCTGACGGCGAAGCCTGCACTGCGGCAACAGTCGAGACGGCCCTGAACCTCGCGAGCCTCGACGGCCAGCAGCCTCCCTACTGGTCGCCCTCCACGAGCTATGCGACCGAGGAAGAGTTGTTCCGGTACGAACGAGCGCACATGACCATGCCATCGGACGTGCCAGGCTCGGACCCTCACGGCGTCCGCAACGCGCTCAACTACTTCGGCTGGGGCTCCATGGTCGCGGGCGTCTATACGGACGTTGCCCCGTCTGCCTTCGGCGCGGCCGCCAAGGCTATCGTCTCGTCGATCGCCAGAACACGCAAACCAGCCATAGTGTTCGTTATGGCTGGAGGGCACACCCAGCTCGTGACGGGCTACACGGTGCACGGCTCGAACCCTGCGACGAGCGACGGCTTTACCATCGTTGGCATCTACCTAACGGATCCACTCCTGGGATTCCTGTCACTGACCGGCGGCAACGGTGTGACCCAGACGTTCGCCGCGGTTCACATGAACAGCTGGGTCAGCCTTCGAGATTGGCGCTATGGGCCGGTAGCGGTCCGGTTCTCGGAGTACTGGCAGAAGGACTCCTGGATGCGCGACCCCATCGACGGCAAGGTCGGTCGCAACGAGTGGTACGGCCGTTTCGTCGCCGTCATCGCCACCCGCTAGACCCCCGGCTTCCGCGCCCCTGAGTTGCACTCGAGAGGCAGGCTACGGCGCGTCTACCCAGGGCTGCAGCGCCGAAGCGCCCCTCCAACGTGGCTGCCGGAACCGGCTTGAGGTGAAGAACTACTCCAGGTCGGGTTCAGGTTTCTTCAGCTAACCGGTGCAAACGACACCTAACTGACCTCCACCATGACGGACCGAGCCAGGTTCCTGCCTGAATGGGTGGTTGTCACCGGGCGTGAGACTGTGGCCCATGGCCCTGGCTTGAGGTAGGGCCTGGGCAATTCGCTTTTGCCCCACCGCCACTCGCCTCTACCCGTCCGGAGGAGCAAGCCTTGCGGTCAGCGTATCGATCGAGCATTGCTGCATTGCCCGTCGCCCTCGCTATGGGCTTGACGATGTTCGTCGGATCGCTCACCTGGCAGGTGCCGGCCGCCAAAGCCTCCTCCGCGCCCCTGGACGCGCAGGCGTCGGAGCTGGTCCGCCTGATCAATGGCGCCAGAGTTGCTGCGGGCCACAGGGCGCTGAATGTGGATCCCTTCCTGGCGTCGGTGGCTCGAGACGGGGCCATTCCGTGCCCGGATGACGCAAGCAAGACGATTGCCGGCCGAGCCCAGGACTTCGCCGCCTTCAACGCCATGTCCCACCTCCTGCGGTTGTGCGACGCCCCTTCCTACACGCTCTCGACTACCGAATTCGTCAGCGTGCTCCAGTCGCACTGGGGTTACGGCTCCGTCGGTGAGATCGATGTGGTCAACGGCGGGTACGGCAACGGCGCGTACCTCTACTCATACAGCGGTTGGCAGACCTGGACCTACTCGACAACCGGCCACGCCATGCTTGGCTGGCAAGGGTCGAGCTCCCACTGGGCCATCATCATGGGCGCTTACGACCGCGTCGGTTGCGGCGGTTGGGCGAACGGCAGCACCTACTACTACGACTGTGCGTTCAGCAGCGGCGGTCCGAATGGCGTGCAGGCGCCGCCGACCGCGTCCCCGTTCGACCTTCCGCTTCCGACGCCGATTCCCAAGCCGACGCAACCGCCTGCTCCTCGCCCGGTCGTAACCGCGGCGCCGGTGGCGACGCATCGTGCAACTGTCTCCGGCGGCGGGAGCGGAGGTTCGGGCGCGGGCCCCACCCCGACCGCCGGCCAGACCCCCACCGCGGATCCGTCGCCGACACCGGCGCCGAGCTCCACGGCGGACGCGGCCCTGGAGGCCAGACTGATTGCGGATGCCACGGCGACAGATCCTGCAGGCCCGGCTGCCGCTCTGCAGGTGAACCCAAAGGGACTCGATGGCCCATCCGGTTTGGCCGCCTTGGCGGCGCTGGTGATTGCCCTCGCCACAGCCGCCGGAGCGACGGTCCTGGGTGCTCTCTCGCTCCTGCCGTCTATCCGGCGCCGCCGGCGCGGAACAGCCGGCTAGCTGAGGGGCCCTACTCGCGGCCTCCGAACCTGAGCGACGAGGCGATCAGGATCGCTCCAAGGCCGATGATGACGATCGGCCAGGTCAGATTGAGATCGAAGCTCGGGTAGATCTGATGCAGGGCCAGCAGGCCGCCGACGAGTATCAACAGCAGCCCGAAGATCAGGCCCGATCCACCGTGTTCGTGGCGATACTCGTGCCGCTCGGCGCGCTGCTGCCAGCGCTCGGCTCGTCGCTGCCAGCGTTCCTGGCGCGACTGCCAGCGCCAGTCGCTGCCCCACGGGCCTCCAGGAGCCGGGGTCCCCGGCGTGCCGGGAGCGGCGGGGCCTGTTCCGGCGCCGGGAGGGGTGCCGGGAGCGGCGCCCGCCGTGGCATCCGGAGCCGCGCCTGCGTCAGCGGACGTTGATGGCGCGTCCGGTCCGGCTGAGGGAGCGGCGCCAGGGGCGCCAGGGACCGGCGCCGTGTAGTTGGCGCCGTAGCCGAGCGGTGCCCCGCCGGGTACCCACGGCGACTGCGGCGGCCACTCGGTCGGCTCGAGCGGAACGACGACGATCATGACCAGATATGCCCAGAAGGTCAGCGTGCCGCTGAACGGGACCGAGAGGAACCAGATGATCCGGACGATGACCGGGTCGACGTCGAAGTAGGCGGCCACGCCGCCCGCGACGCCGGCAAAGATGCGGTCGTCGGCAGAGCGGTAAAGGCGTCGAGGATTCACTTGCAGCCTCCTGCGGGGTGGAACTTGAGGCTTCCGAGGCTAGTCTCGAAAGTGAGATTGGCTTTGTGCGCAGCGGTGTCGTAGTTGGGAGTCTTCCAGAGGCCGTCGACCTTGACCAGACCGGCGCCGCCGAATTCGCTGGAGGAGAGGCTGTCGGAGCCGCTCACCTGGACCCCAAGCCCGGCCGGCACACACACATCGAGCGAGCCGAGGTTGGTCTTCAGATCACCAGTCAGGTCGGAGGAACCGTCGAGTGTCACGTAGGCGGCGCCCAGGTTTGTGGAGACCGTCATCGTGCCCACAGTCGCGCCGGATAGGTCCACATGTAGCGTTCCCATGTTGAGCGCGAAGCGGGCCGAGCCCAGGTTCGCAGAGGCGAGCGTGAACCTTGCGTCACCCAGATCGAGCGTCGTGTTGAGGTCTATCGGTGCGCCCTGCGGCAGCGCGATCTGCCAGTTGTCCTTGCCGCGGTCGAAGGACCAGCCACTCGTGGTCGCCGAGCTCACGTGCAGCGAGCCGGCGTCGTAGCTGATCTGGGCGGCGTTTCCGGCCGAGTTGGAGGCATCGACGTGCCAGCGGCCGTCCCCGGACGTTCCTATGGTTGCCGATCCGCACCGGAGATCCAGCTGGACCGACGGAGCCCCGGCGAACGATCCTGTCTGGGAGACCGTTTGAGTGGCGTTTCCGCCGCCGCAATCCAGGTTGGGGCCGATAGCCAGGACGCTGCCGAAAACCAGCCCAAGGCACGCAGCGACGACCAGGCCGCCGACGAAGAAGGCCGGCGTTCGCGACAGGACGAACCCCAAACCGATGCCGACGAGGACAAACGGCCACAGCCGCCAGGCGTCACCGAGCGCCGAAGAAGAAACGACACCCTGGTGATAGGCCAGCGGCACCGCTCCAAGAAAGATGAAGAAGATTCCCCAGTTGAGTCGACCTCGGTCAACTCTCATGTGCACCACCTCTCGCGGGCTGCCCTCGCTCGATAGCCGAGCTTTGGGCGGGCTGTCGCCGGCGATCGTTAGCGTCGGACGTTGCTCGGCCTGAGGATACTCATGCCGATTCCCCCGGCGCATCCTTCGCGAGGTGGGCGGCTGCTCCTTCGCTAGATCGAATGAGGCTAGTCCTCACGCCGGGCCGTGATAGCCTGGCAGGCGACGGAAGTGATGACGGCGGGCCCCCCTCGGAGACGATTTCGATGCGACTGAGCCAATGGCGCAAGTCGGCCCCAACCAAGGAGTCGATGAGCGATCGAGTCCTTGCAACCCTCAAACCCGTGCTGGTCGACCTCGGTGACGATGCCGATCCGGATTGCTGGATCACGTGGGGCGACGACCCGGGGCGGTACTCGGTCCTGGCGCCAACCGTTGCCGGGCTGATCATCATGGCGGTCCGGGCCGGCTCACCTGCGGAGGGGCCGCGCGCCAACGGCAAACTGATCCGCTGGCCAAAACTGACCGTCAGCGAGCTCAACATAGAGGCCACCGGGGAACATCGCCTGGTCGCGGTACAGGTCGAGAACCTCGTTCTGAAGGGCGTGGATCACGAGGCCGACAGGATCTGCGAGTTCGTGCGAGAGGTGATAGCGAGCATCGACGGTCGGACTGCGAAACCGATTCGCATCGCGGTGGCGCAACGAGCCCCGTCGAAGGCGGCCGCGGCGGTGGCCGCGCCGCAGAAGAGGGTCGTGGCCGCAAGATCGGTCGCCGCAAAGCCCAGGCCGGCGGTTGCTCCGGCACCGATCAAGCGGGCCCCTGCCGCCGCGGCGACACGAGCCACCGCGCCACGTGCCACTTCCGCGCCCAAGCCGTCGAGTGCCCCCCGACCTAAGGCCCTCCCAGCCGCCGCCAGACCGGCCGCGCCGAAACCGCCTTCCGCCCGGACCGCCAAGCCGGCGGCCCTCACTCGCGCGCGAAAGCCGTCGCCCAAGTCGAGCGTCGCGGTCGTCCCGGCGGCTTCACCCGCGCCGGCTGCGTCCGCACCTGCCGGGGCCGCGGCGACGCCGATTCCCGCGCTGCCGTCTGGCAAGGAAACGCCGATCGCCGCTCGCGCGGCCACCGCGCCACCCGCCGAAGAGACGGCCCCGGGACCGAAACCATCCGTCGCAGAGGCGCCCGAGCCCGAAGTCGACCTCCCGGAATGGGTAAGCCCGCATCCGATCGAGGAGCCGCCGGCTCACGAGCCGACCCGGCCGCGCCCCTGGATGCCTTGAGCGCGAGCTTCCCGGCAGGACCCTTCCAGAACCCGACCCTTTGAGCGACTAACGGCGTCCTAGCAGCACCATGACGCCGCCGAGAGCAGCCGCCACGCCGGCGCCGATGCCGGCGTAGATGCCGTAACCCACCGCGAACCCGCTGTCGACCCCGAAGCCCGAAGGTCCGTTGATGAGGTCATTTACGTTGCCGTAGGCAGCGACGTCGACCGCAACCACGAACACGCCGCCGACGATCGCGCCCAGTGCGAACAGCAGGTGCAAGCCCGAGCCACGGCCGAGGCGCATCATCAGGAGCAACCCGCAGACGGCGGCGATCGCACCGCCAGCGAGCAGGTAGTAGCCGCACGCCAGGGTGGATGTGTCCGTGGCGTCGATGCCGTTGAATGTGGTCCCGGACTGGGTGACCCATGGCAGCCACGCCGTCGCGATGGCGATCAGGCCTCCGACGGCGGCGAGTAAGGCCCCCAGCGTGTTGGTCCCGGCCGGCGCCTTGGCCGGGATCGCCGCGTACTGCTGAGCTCCATATTGCGGTTGACCGTACAGCGGGGCTCCGTACGCGGGTGCCCCGGATGGCGGAGCCGGCGGCTGAGGGGGCGGGGGAGCGGCCTGCGACCAGGCTGGCGGAGGCGCGGCCTGCGACCAGGCGGGGGGCGCCGCCGGTTGCGCGGGGGGCGGCGGAGGCGCGGCCTGCGACCAGGCGGGGGGCGCCGCCGGTTGCGCGGGGGGCGGCGGAGGCGCGGCCTGAGACCATGCCGGCGGAGCGGGAGGCGCGGACGGCTGGGGAGCCGATTGGGGCGGTGGCGGGGCCGCTTGCGACCAGGCAGGCGTCGCGGATACCGGCTGAACGGCAGGCGCGGGCGGCGTCGGCACCGCGGCCCACTCCGGCGAAGCGGGAGCCTCGGTTACCGCGGGTTCCTGCGACGCCGCGGTTTCTACCGCCGCAACGGGCGGCGCCGCGACCTCCTCGACCGCGGGCGGCGGCGCGGATTCTGGGAGGCGGGTGCCGCACTCGGCACAGAAGATGCCCGCGCCCTGGCTCTGGGCGCCGCAATTCGGGCAGACCATGACGGACCTCCGCTTCGCAATCCGGTGGAGGGCAATGTCTCACGGACCGCAAGGCAGACGATACGAGACGGCACGACGCATTGCACCATCGTTTCCAAGCTGTGGCCCACCTGTGAATCGATCGCGGCCCGTCGTACCATCCATGCTCGGGAGCGGGTGCCATGACGGCGCGTCGGGTTCGTCCACCGGCCGCGCCAGGCGAACCAAGGAGTCAGTGGAATGACCGCCGCTGGTCCGGCCTCGATCGAGCCCGGCTTCGGCTCAGCCAGGGTTGCGGTGGCTCGGGCGCGTCCGGTTGGGAGCCACCGCCTCTTGCGGGAGTCCGGCGGTATCGTGCTGCTCCTGGCGGGCGTCGACGTCATCTTCGGCATTACAGTCCTTGCCGGCTGGGGGCTCGGGCTGCCCCTCCTGAAGAGCTGGGGGTCGGGGCTGGTCGAGACCAAGATCAACGCCGCGATCTGTTTCGCCGGCCTGGGTCTGGCCCTGGGACTCCAGCTGGGGCCGGCCAGTCGTGCGAGATCGTGGCTCGGCCGCGCCCTGGCCGTCGTCGTCATCGCAATCGCCGGCGCCACGCTCTTCGAGCACCTCACGGGGATCGGGCTGGGCATCGACCAGGCTCTCGCCCCCGATACGGTCAGCGCCGTCTCCCCGCACCCCGGGCGCTTCGCCGTCCAGACCGCTGTCGCCTTCATCGGCGCTTCGCTGGCGATTCTCGCTCTGGGCCGCAAGGTCCGCGGCCTCTATCTCTCGGAAGCGCTGGCGATCGTGTGCGGCTCGATCGGCGGGATCTCCGTTCTCGGTTACATGTACGGCGCCGGTGCTCTTGAGTCGACCGGCTCCGCCGCGCAGGTATCGCTGCCATCGTCGATCGTCCTCACGACGACCGGTGTCGCTCTGATCGCGGCAAACGTCCACCACTCCCTGCTTCGATTGATGGACGACTCTGGGGTGCCCGGCCAGGTCATCCGCCGAATTCTGCCGGCGGCGCTGCTGGTCATTCCGGCCGGCGCGTGGCTGCGGCTGGTGGGGGAGCGAGCCGGGCTGTACGACGAAGCGGTCGGCCTGTCGATCATGGTCGCGTTCGAGGCGCTGATCCTCGTGGCCGTCGGGGCGTGGACGACGATTCGGGTGCGGCAACTGGAGGCGGCCCATCTCGAGGCACTCTCGGACCTGATGCGGCTCGGAGCGGCCGCGGCGACGCCGTTGATCGGGACCGCTCCGGTCGGCCTGGCCGTCCTGGACTGCGAGCTGCGTTTCCTGTACGTCAACCCGGCTCTTGCGGAGATGGGCCGTATCTCGACCGTGGCCAGCCTCGGCCAGCGCCTCGACCTGATGGTGCCCGCCATCGGTCACGAGGCGGTGGCCGCCCTCACGGGGGTCCTCGACAGCGGGGTCGCCATCCGCGACTTCGAGGTCACAGGCCAGCCCGGATCCGGTGGGCCGGCGCAGACCTGGCTCGTCGGGGCCGAAGCGCTCCGGGATTCCGATGGCAACACGACCGGCTTGACTGTCAGCGTCGTCGACATAACCGAGCGCAAGCACCGCGAAGAGGCGCTGGCAGCGGTTGCAGAGCTGCGCGGTCAGGCTCAGGCCATCGGCGAGTCCATCCCGTTTGGCATCTGGCTTGCCGGGCCGGACGGCCGGATGAGATACCTGAGCGAGTCGTATCTGAAGATGTCGGGTCAGTCGATGGAGGTGGCCGCCGGTTTCGGCTGGCAGCGGGCCCTGGCTCCCGAGGTTGCCGAACAAGCCGGGCGCGACTGGGCGGATGCCGTCGCCGCCCGGAAGCCCTGGAACTACGAGCTGCTGGTCGAGGGCTCCGACGGCCGCCGTCGAGCCGTCCTGTCGCGGGGCTTCCCGGTTCGGGACGAGGCGGGACGGGTCATCAGCTGGGCCGGCATCAACCTCGATATCACCGATCGCAAGGAAGCCGAGGAGTTCCGCGAGGCGTTTCTCGGGATCCTGTCCCACGAGCTCGGAACGCCGATCACCTCGATCTACGCGGCCAGCACGCTGATGATGCGTCCGGGTCTCGATGCGGCACAACAGGCCGAGCTGATCGGCGACATCGGTGATGAGGCGGAGCGGCTGCGGCGCCTGGTCGAGGATCTGGTCGTCCTTGCCCGCGCCGAGCGAGGGACGATCCAGGTTCACACCGAGCCGGTCCTCCTCCAGCACCTCCTGCGCAAGGTATGCGACCAGGAGCAGAGGCGCTGGCCGGAGTGCCGCATCTCATTGAGCCTGGCCAAGCCACTGCCGGTGGTTCGGGCCGAAGACGCGTTCGTGGAACAGATCGTGCGAAACCTGCTCGAGAACGCCGCCAAGTACGGACCGCGGGGCGGTCAGGTGGACGTGGTCGTGGATGCCCCGGACGGCTCGGTCAGGGTCAGGGTGCTGGATCGAGGCCCCGGCATCGATCCAGCCGAGGCGGAGCGGCTATTCGAGGTCTTCTACCGCTCCCAGCGCACGTCGCGCGTCGCCGGATCGGGGATCGGGCTGTTCGTTGCACACCGCCTGGTCGAGTCGATCGGCGGCACGATATGGGCCCGGCCACGCGATGACGGCCCCGGCGCCGAGTTCGGCTTCACCCTGCAGCCCTTCACGGAAGACCTGGCCTAGCCGCCGATCCCGCCACGCATCGAGAAGCGGCCCCCGCCCGAAGGCGGGAGCCGCTTGGATTGGCGTCGGATCGGCTACTTCAGAGCGATGAGGGCGGCGCGGCAGGCCTGTGCATCGGCGACCGCGGACTTGAGATCGTTGCGGGCGGTGCCCAGAGCCGTCCGTGCGGACTTGAGGACCGGTCCAGCGGTTCCGGCGTTGTACTGCGCCGGGGTGAGCGGCAGCAGCTGGGCTGGCAGCGGGCCCGCCAGACCGACGGCCGCAGTGACCGAGGCGTTCATCGCGTCGAGGTCGGCCTGAGCGGCGGTGGTGTCCTTGCCGGCCGCCTTGGCGGCAGCGATGCGGGCGGCGAGGTTGGTGTTGACGGTGGCGAACCTGGTCTGGGCATAGACCACGGCGTCGGCGGCGTTGACGAGGTTGACCTGCGGGACCACCAGCAGGTAGACCCGGAACTGGGTCGCGATCTTGACGATGTCGGCCCTGAGCGCGGTGATGTTCGTTTCGGAGTCGATCGTGGCCTTGAGCGTGGTGAGCCCGGACCGTGTCGAGCCGATCTCGCTCTGGAGCACCTCGGCGTCGGAGCTGGTCATCACCTTCGAGGCGGTGATCTTCGACGAGAGACTTGTGAGGGTGGCGAGACGGCGGTTGATTTCGCAGTCGCCGAAGGCGCGCAGCGTGTCGACCGTGACACTGGCCTTGAGCGCCGTGGCCTGCGTGAGACAGACGCCAGTCCCCGCCGGGCCGGCCGGGGGCGTCGTCGCGGTGACGATGCCGGCCGTTGTGAAGAGCAGCGAGGTGCCGAGGGCCAGGCCCGCGACGAGAGCTACGAGTCGGGTCTTCATGGGATAGCTCCTTTTCCGGTTCGGCTATTCGCCGCCTGAGGTGCTGGCGTCGGCGCCCGAGAGCGAGCCGTTGACGCCGTCTAGCAGGTTGTTGATGTTCGTGAGCTGGCTGTCGAGCGGGTCCGGTGTCGCGGCCGGGGCGCCCGTCGGGACGGGTGCGGGTGACTGGCTCGTGGCCGCCGACCCGGACGCGACCGGCGAATCGGCGACTGTCGCGACCGGCGTCGGGGCGTTCGCTGGGGCCGTTGCGACGGCCCCGCTCGGCTGAGCCGCCGGCGGCGAGCTCGCCTGCGCGGTCCCGGAGCCGTCGTGCCTGGCGCAGCCCACGGCCGCGATGCTGACGAGCAGCGCCGTGGCCGCGAGTCTGGCGACGGAGCCGATTGGACGGTTCACTGGTTTGGTCTCCTTATCCCACTCATCCGGAGCTGACTCTGCAGATACTCGGCCGGCCGCCTTCGAGGTGTTCGGGGCGCAGGTAAGACGACTGTAAGGTCGGTGGGCGTCAAGTCGGGCTTGGTGCGCCGTGACGCCGCGACGCCGTGAAGCCGTGACGCCGCGACGCCGTGACGCCATGACGCCGTGACGCCGTATTGATGCAATTGGCGTCACTCGGCGTGGCCCGTGATATGGACCTGTTATTGCCGAACGGCCCCCCAGTCCCGACAATCGCCCGTGGGGGAAACGACTCCTTGGGGTAGAGACTTGATAGTCCGGGTCCTGGAAGGGCGAGTTCACCCGGGGCAGGTGCAGAACTTTCGGGAGCAAGCCGAGAGAGCGCTCAGCGACGCTCGAGCGCACGACGGCCTCGTCTATGCCCATGTCGGCCGTCAGGCTCACGTCGATGGGGGCGAGCAGATTATCTTCGTGAGCGTCTGGCGCGACCTTGCCGCCCTCTACGGCTGGCTCGGAGGCACCGACCTCCTGGGTACGCCGGTGCTCAACAACGGCAGTCCCGAAGTCTTCGAGCGCTTCGAGGTCCAGCACTACGAGGTCGTCGAGCCGGCCGGACCCGAACCGTCCGGAATGCCGGTCAACCAGGACGCGGCGATCGCCTGAACTCGGTGTTCTGCCCTGCCACGGGCGACGCCTTCTGCCCGTACGGCGGCGGCGCGGACGTCTTCGTCTGGGGCGCCGAGCGCCGCTCGAAGCTTGGCAGTCGATTCGCGGCCTGGTTGCCGAGCGCGGGAGCGCCCGGGACCCTGGGCAAGCGAGCGGCGAAGGTCTGACGAAGAAACAACCGACCGCGAGGGGGACAAGCGCTCGGCTGCTTCTCGGTCAGTGGCCCGGCGCGTCGTGCACGCGTCGTGCACGCGTCGGGCGCCGGCGGGACGCGCCAGCAGCGGGGCGCGTCGGGTGCCAGCGGGACGCGCCAGCGGCACCGCGACTGGTGTGGCGTTGTCGATCCCGCCAGGACCGGCCAAACTAGGTCCATGAGCACGCAGACGACGCCACCGCCCAGGTCGACTGAAGCGAAGCCAGCTCACGCGGCCCCGACTCCCGCCGACATCGCCCGCTATCGCGAGAACCTCCAGGGCGAGATCGATGCCATCGCCCTGTACGGGGTGCTGGTCGAGAAGGAGAAGAGCGGTGCCGTCAAGGACTTCTACACCCGCATGGTCGAAGTCGAGACGGTGCATGCGAACGTCTGGCGAGAGCGCCTCACCGCCGCTGGCGTGGACTCGAGCCGGATGGGTCCGGCCTGGCGGGCCCGGGTGCTGATGTTCATCGCAAACCACTTTGGGCCGAGCATCGTGGTGCCGACCATTGCCGAGCGCGAGGCCGCCGACGAGGCGATGTACGACGACCAGCCCGAGGCGCTGGCCCGGATGCCCGGCGACGAGAGATCCCACGCCCGGCTCTTCCGCGAACTGGCTCACGGTAAGGGGGTAGAGGGCGGCGCCATCGCGCGCATCGAGGGCCGCCACCGCGGCAGCGGCGGCAACCAGCTCCGGGCCGCGGTCCTCGGGGCCAACGACGGCCTCGTGTCCAACCTGAGCATCTCGATGGGCGTGGCCGGCGCATCACAGGGCGGTCACGCCGTGCTGATCGCCGGCATGGCCGGCATGCTGGCCGGTGCGCTCTCGATGGCGATCGGGGAGTGGCTCTCGGTCCAAAGCGCGCGCGAGCTGTTCGCCCACCAGGTCACCGTCGAGCGCGAGGAGCTCCTCGCCGTCCCCGACGAGGAAGAGGAGGAGCTGACGCTCATCTACCAGTCGAAGGGACTCACGGCGCAACAGGCGCGCTTGATGTCGAAGTCGATCATCCAGGGCGAGCTCGGCCGCGCTGTCGACACTCTGGCCCGCGAAGAGCTTGGCATCGACCCCCAAGAGCTGGGCGGGTCGGCCTGGGTCGCCGCGTTCACCTCGTTCTTCCTGTTCGCCCTCGGCGCGATCGTGCCCGTTTCGCCGTTCATCTTCGCCTCGGGGATGCCCGCGGTTGTGGCGTCGATCGTCATCAGCGCCGTGGCCCTGATGCTCGTCGGCGCGGCGATCACCGTCGTCACCGGCTCGAGCGTGCTCCGGACCGGCGGTCGGCAGGTCATGCTCGGCCTCGTCGCCGCGGCGGTCACGTTCGGTCTCGGGGCCCTGGTGGGGCGCGCGGTCGCGTAGGGGAGCGAGCGAGATTCGCGGCTCGCCCGGTCGCACGACGCAACGATGGCGTTTCTTAGAATGATTTGAGGTTTCGCGCGGCCGAGGGGGCCTAGAGTGCGAAGAGGCGGTAACGCTCGAGCGCGTGTGTTGGCGCGCGTCGCGTGTCCAGTCTCCATATTGGTGTCCCCCGGCCGTCGTACCCACGCCCGAACCACTCGCGTAGGCCCGGACGGCATGCGGGCTGTTGTAGTAGCACCGGAGGAGTCAGCATGAAGAAGCTCATCAACGCCCCGGATCGCGTAGTCGACGACGCACTGGCGGGTATGGCAGCGGCCCATGCCGACCTCATCCGGATCGAAGAGCCGAACATCATCGTCCGCAAGGACGCGCCCAAGAAGGGCAAGGTCGGAATCATCTCGGGTGGCGGCTCCGGACATGAGCCGATGCACGGTGGTTTCGTCGGGTTCGGAATGCTCGACGCGGCCTGCCCGGGCGCCGTCTTCACCTCACCGGTGCCGGATCAGATGCAGGCCGCAACGAAGGCGGTCAACGGCGGGGCCGGAGTGCTCCACATCGTCAAGAACTACACCGGCGATATCATGAACTTCGACATGGCGGCGCAGCTGGCCGAGGCCGAAGGCATCAAGGTCAAGGCAGTCGTCATGGCGGACGACGTCGCCGTGAAGGATTCCCTGTACACGGCGGGCCGGCGCGGCGTCGGCGGCACGGTTCTGGCCGAGAAGATCGTCGGGGGCGCTGCCGAGGCGGGTGCCGACCTGGACAAGGTCACGGCACTGTGCCAGAAGGTCCAGGACAACGTCCGCTCGATGGGCATGGCCCTCACCAGCTGCACGGTTCCGGCAGCGGGCAAGCCCACCTTCGAGCTCGGCGAAGACGAGATGGAAATCGGCATCGGCATCCACGGCGAGCCGGGCCGGACGAGGATGAAGCTCGCCCCCGCCGACCAGATCGTCGATATGCTCATGACTCCGATCCTCGAGGACCTGCCGTTCAAGTCGGGCGACAAGGTGCTCGCGTTCGTGAACGGCATGGGCGGCACGCCGCTGATCGAGCTGTACGTCGTGTACAACGCGGTCAACAAGATCCTGAAGGGCCGCGGCGTGACCATCGCTCGAAACCTGGTCGGCAGCTACATCACGTCGCTCGAGATGGCCGGCTGCTCGATCAGCCTGCTGCGGCTCGACGACGAGATGACCCGCTTCTGGGATGCTCCGGTCAACACGCCAGGCCTTCGGTGGGGCGTCTGAGCGACAACCCGGCGAAACGCTAACCTGACGGCATTGCAGTACCAGAGGAAGCGACGCCAATGGACGGATCGGGATCTCTGTCGTTCGAGGACGTGCGAGGCTGGGTCCGGCGCTATGCCGGAGTCATCGCCGAGAACAAGGTCTACCTGACCGAATTGGATTCGGCCATCGGCGACGCCGACCACGGCATCAACATGGATCGCGGGTTCACGGCCGTCCTTCTCAAGCTCGACGCGCTTTCGGGCGACGACGCAGGCGTCGTCTGCAAGACCGTCGGGTCGACGCTCATCTCCACGGTTGGCGGAGCCGGCGGGCCCCTCTACGGCACGCTCTTCCTGCAGTTCGGCATCGCCATGTCCGGCCATCCGTCGGTCAGCTTGAACGAGTGGCTGGCAGGGCTGGATGCGGGGATCACCGGCATTCAGCGGCTCGGCAAGGCCGAGCCTGGCGACAAGACGATGCTCGACGCGCTCATGCCGGCACGCGACGCACTGAAGCAGGCCCTGGCAAACGGGACGCCCCCTAATGAGGCTCTCCGCGATGCCGTGGCCGCGGCTGAGGCCGGCATGAAGGCAACCATCCCGCTCGTCGCCCGCAAGGGTCGGGCGAGCTATCTCGGAGAGCGCAGCGCGGGTCACCAGGACCCCGGTGCGACCTCCTCGTATCTGCTCCTCAAAGCCGCCGCGGACACGTGGTCCGAGGTCGGCTGATCGAAACTCGACTGGGTCGAGCGGCGCTTTGACGGACCCCGGTGGACCGGCTTTTGCCGGTCCACCGGGTATTCGCGTGGTGAACCTGAGGGCTCGTGTGGCAGAACAGTCCGAACCCCTTGTAGGGATCGTCGTCGTCTCGCATTCGGCCATGATCGCCGAAGGCTTAGTGGAACTGGCCGGCCAGATGGCCGGGTCCGAGGTGAGGCTCCTGGCTGCCGGCGGAGCCGCGGACGGGTCGCTGGGCACCGACGCGGGGCGGATCGCCGAAGCGATCGCCGAGGCGGACGCGGGTGCCGGAGTCGTCGTGCTGGCGGATCTGGGTAGCGCCGTGCTCGCATCGAAGCTGGCTCTCGAGATGCTGGGGCCGGAGGCCGCCGGCCGGACGCGCCTCAGCGGCGGTCCGCTCGTGGAAGGGGCCGTCGTGGCCGCGGTTCAGGCCTCCGCAGGAGACGGCCTCGCCGCCGTCCTGGAGGCAGCCGAGGAAGCTGCTCACATGTCAAAGGACGTGGCGTGAACCGGCCTGGCGCAGCGAAGACGGAGCCCGATGTCCTGGGGCCGAAGGGAGCGTGGCGATGCAGACGATAGAGATAGACGTGGCCAATCGGTCGGGGCTCCATGCCCGTCCGGCTGCCACGTTCGTGAAGAAGGCCGCGTCATTCCGGTCCGACATCCGGGTCGAGAACCTCACGCGGACCACCAAGCCTGCCAGCGCCAAGAGCCTGCTCGGTGTCCTGGGCTGCGGAGTGGAGCAGGGCCACCGGATTCGGGTCACGGCCGAGGGCGAGGACGAGGAAGCCGCGATCGAGGCATTGCGGGTTCTGGCCGAAGGCGGCTTCGGCGAAGCCACTCAGGCCTGAGGGGCGACGTGAGCAGGCGGATCGTCGGGACGCCCGGCGCGAGCGGGGTCGCGATCGGGCCGGTCTGGCGTCACGACGCGGCCCGGGCGGGGGAGCCGACTCGCCCGATTGGTGCGGCTCAGGGCGCGGCCGTGTCGGGCGATCCCGCCTCTGACTTGAGAACGGCGGCGGAAGAGGCCGCCCGCCAGCTCGAATCCCTGGCCGGTCACATCCGCGACCTCGGACGCGCGGAGGAGGCCGGCATCTTCGAAGCCCAGGCGCTGATGGCCACGGACCCGGAGCTGCTGGACGAGGCCGTCTCGCTGGTGGAGGCCGGGATGGAGCCGGCGTTCGCCGTGGAGAATGCGGCAGCGGCAGCGAGCGCGATGCTGGCGGCGTTGCCCGACGAGCTGCTGGCGGCGCGGGCCGCGGATGTGCGCGACGTGGGCGCCCGCATCGCCCGGATCCTGCGTGGCCAGGCCGTGGCGCTGCCCGAGGCCCCGTCGATCGCGATCGCGGACGACCTGCCGCCATCGATCGCCGCGGAGATCCCGCCCGGGTTGCTGCTCGGCGTGGCCCTCGAGGGCGGCTCCGTGACAGCCCACGCCGTCATCCTGGCGAGGGGCCTGGGAATTCCGGCGATCGTCGGCGTGCGCGGCCTGCTCGGCGCGGCCGAGTCGGCATCCACGGCTGCCGTGGACGGCGCCGCGGGAGAGGTCGTGCTCGACCCGGACGCAACCGAGACGGCCGAGTTCGCCGCCCGCAGCGCCGCGCTGGTGGAGTCGCGCCGGGCCGCGGCCGCGCTTCGGGGTCGGCCGTGCGCCACCGCCGACGGCGAGCGGGTGACACTGCTGGCCAATATCGGCGGCCCACAGGACGCCGGGCGTGCGCTGGAGGTCGGGGCAGAAGGCGTCGGGCTCTTCCGGACCGAGTTCTTGTTCATGAAGCGCCAGACCGCGCCCTCGGAGGCCGAACAGGTGGCCGCCTATCGTGCCGTCTTCGAGGCTTTCGGGCCCGATCGGCCCGTCGTTGTCCGCCTGGCCGACATCGGCGGCGACAAGGCCCTGCCGTTTCTCGACCTGCCCGCGGAGGCTAACCCGTTCCTCGGCGTGCGCGCCATCCGGCTGGCGGCCCACGGTTCGAGAGAATTGCTCCTGACGCAGCTGCGGGCGATCTGGCGGGCGGCCGGCCTGGCCGGCGTCACGCCTCACGTCATGGCCGCGATGGTCTCGACCCTCGCCGACGCGCGGGAGTTCCTGGCGTTGCGTGATGAAGCCCGCGCCGCGGTGGCGACCACGGCGGCGACCGCGGGAGACCCGCTGCCCGACCACATGGTTGCGGGGGTGATGGTCGAGGTGCCGTCGGCCGCGATCCTGGCTCCGGAGCTGGCTCGTGTGGTGGACTTCTTCTCTATCGGCACCAACGATCTGACCCAGTACACGCTGGCCGCGGATCGCGGCAACCCCGCGCTGGCGGACCTTCAGGATGGGCTGCACCCTGCCGTGCTGCGACTGATACGTGGCGTCGTGGCCGGAGCGGACGAGGCCGGGATCCCCGTCGCGGTCTGTGGCGAGCTGGGAGGCGACCCCGTGGGGGCGCTCGTCCTGGTCGGCCTCGGCGTGGACGAGCTATCGGCCGACGCGGGCTCCCTCGATGAGGTCCGGGCCGCTCTGGCGGGCGTTACGCGGGCCGAGCTGGGCGACCTGGCGATGCGCGCGCTCGCGGCAACCGACGCGGAGACAGTGAGGGCGATGGCCCGCGACCTGCTCGCCCGTCCGATGCGGTAAACTCGGGCGCGCTCGCTGGCGAAGCCGCTTCTTACTAGCCACGAGTCGGGAGCCGCTGCCACGTGAGCATCGAGACATCAACCTCGCCGGAACGAGGCGATTTCATCCGTGAGATCGTGGCCGCCGACCTGCGGGACGGCAGGCACCATACGATCGTCACTCGCTTCCCGCCGGAGCCGAACGGCTACCTGCACATCGGCCACGCCAAGTCGATCTGCCTCAACTTCGGCATCGCGAGTGAGTTCGGCGGCCGCTGTCACCTGCGCTTCGACGACACGAACCCCACCAAGGAAGAGCAGGAGTACATCGACGCGATCCAGGCGGACGTCCGCTGGCTCGGGTTCGATTGGGGCGAGCACCTCTACTTCGCGTCCGACTACTTCGAACAGCTCTACGAGTGGGCCATCTACCTGATCGGGGCCGGCAAGGCCTACGTCGACGACCTCTCGGCCGACGAGATCCGCGAGCACCGCGGCACGCTCACCGAGCCCGGCCGGAACAGCCCCTGGCGCGACCGGCCGGTCGCGGAGAACCTCGACCTCTTCGAACGGATGCGGAAGGGTGAGTTCCCCGACGGGGCGCGCGTGCTGCGTGCCCGGATCGACATGTCTTCTCCGAACATCAACCTGCGCGATCCCGTGCTCTACCGAATCCTGCACGCCGCGCATCCGCGCACCGGCGACGCGTGGTGCGTCTACCCGATGTACGACTTCGCGCACGGCCAGTCCGACGCGATCGAGGGCGTCACACACTCGATCTGCACGCTCGAGTTCGAGGTCCACCGGCCCCTGTACGACTGGTTCATCGAGAACCTTCCGGTGCCTTCACGCCCCCGGCAGATCGAGTTCGCGCGGCTCAACATCACGTACACGGTGCTCTCGAAGCGCGTCCTGCTGCGCCTCGTCAACGAGGGGCACGTGCGCGGCTGGGACGATCCGCGGATGCCCACCATCTCGGGCCTGCGCCGGCGCGGCTTCCCCGCCGAGGGGATTCGCGACTTCGCGGCCGTGATCGGGGTGGCGAAGAGCGACAGCGTCGTAGAGGTAGGCCAGCTCGAGCATGCCGTGCGCGACGTCCTCAATCGGAAGGCTCCCCGCCGCTTCGCCGTCCTGGCTCCGCTCAAGGTGGTCATCGAGAACTACCCCGAGGGCCAGGTCGAGGAGATGGACGTCGTCAACAACCCGGAGGACCCGTCGGCCGGGACTCGCAAGGTGCCCTTCACGCGCGAGCTCTGGATCGAGCGCGAGGACTTCATGGAGGATCCTCCGGCGAAGTACTTCCGCCTGGCCCCCGGCCGCGAGGTGCGGCTGCGGTCCGCCTACTTCGTGACCTGCCGTGAGGCCGTGAAGGACGCGGCCGGAGAGATCGTCGAGCTGCGCTGCACGTACGATCCGGCCACTCGCGGCGGAGACTCGCCCGACGGCCGCCGGCCCAAGGCGACCCTCCACTGGATCTCGGCCCCGCATGCGATGGCGGCCGAGGTGCGGCTGTACGACCACCTCTTCACCCGCCCGGACCCGGGCGCCGACGGCGACCTCTTCGCGGACCTGAACCCCGACTCGGAGAAGGTGCTCGTCGGGTGCCAGGTCGAGCCGACCCTCGCCGAGCTGCCGGTAGGGGAGACGGTGCAGTTCGAGCGGCTGGGCTACTTCTCTCCGGACCCCGATTCGACGCCCGGCCACCCCGTCTTCAATCGCACGTTGACCCTCAAGGACACCTGGGCCAAGCTCCAGGCTCAGGGCGCCACGGGTTAGCCGCGGGCGTCGCAGACCCTTCGGCCTGCGCCGGGGCCGACCCCGGCCGACCTGAAGGCATGCGCCGACACCGGCCGGCGACCCCCAGCCGACCCCAGGTCCCAGCCGCGTCGAAGGTGGACCTGGTCCGATCGATCGGTGCCGACCACGTCGTCAATTACACCGTGGAGGACTTCACGGCGCGCGAAGAGAGCTTCGACTTCATCCTGGACAACGTCTCGAACCGTTCGCTGGCGGACCTGCGGCGCGTGCTTGCCCGAAAGGGGACTCTTGTCCCAAACAGCGGCCAGTTCGACCATCGCTGGCTGGGCCCGATGGGGCGGTTCATGCGGGCGTCGCTGATGTCGCTGTTCGTGTCACAGAAACTGCGCCCCTTCTACTCATCGCCCAACCAGGAGGACCTGATCGCGCTGAAGGGGCTCCTCGAGTCCGGCAAGGTCACGCCCAAGATCGACCGGACGTACCTGCTGAGTGAGGCGCGGGCGGCCATGCGGTACCTAGGCGAGGGTCACGTCGGGGGCAAGGTGGTCGTCACGGTCGCTTGATGAGGCCGAGCCCGGCGCATGCCTGAGCTCACCCGACGTCAGGGGGCAGAGGTCGCACTACCCGGGCACGGAATCCGGTAAGATCACGCGGCTCGCTGGCGAGTGGCCTAACGGTAAGGCACCTGACTCTGGATCAGGGGATTGAAGGTTCGAATCCTTCCTCGCCAGCCAACTCTGAGCACGAAACAGGCCCCCGGAGTCGACTCCGGGGGCTTCTGATTCACCTCCGGCCCACACGACGGGCACCGATGCACTCTGACTCGCCACTCGAAGCTGTCGCGGGTGCAGCGCACGCTCTCCAGGGATTGACGTCGAACGCCGGGTTAGCGCTCGGGCTGGACGAGCTTCCTCAAGTACAGACAGCCTCGGCGTCAGCGCGTTCGGTGCTAAGACGAGCCGATGTGGCGTTCAATGCGGGCAGGTCGACTTTGTTGACCGTGGTGTATCTGCCCGCGAACCAATCATCCATTGTCTTGATGTCCTGGTTGTCGCGAAGAACCAGGTCCGTGTAATAGGCCGAGTAGCAGTCCATGGGTTGGTGGGCCTTGAGCCAAGCCAGATCGGCTTGGTCGTCTGCCTTCGCCTTCGTAGCAGCGGCATACGTTGTAGACCCATTATTCGCGTCGTTCCAAGCTTGGTTGTCGGCGGACCGCGTAACCTCCTCAACCGCCTCGTAAGCGCTGAAGACCTGCCAGGACGTGCCCGCCGGAGTAGCAACCACCGTTGGAATTGGAGTGACGGACGAGCCCATAGACAGAAGCGGAGACAGATCGATCACCTCTCCGCTAGGGAAGCACCACAGGAACGAGCTCGAGGTCTTGGGCACGGCGTACATCCAAATCGCGCTACTCTGGGCGCCAATCGATAGCGCCGCTCCTACGTCGTATCGGCCGCTCGTCTCGTCGGTGGCCCAGACTGGGACACTGCTGAGGCCATCCAGCGTGCCACCCGATACGAGGGTCGCTTCGACCCCGAGCACGGTCTGACCCGAGGTCATGCTGGCTGGAACAAAGCCACCCATGCCGCTGGACGAGAGCGTCACTGCCGTGATCTTGATGGTGTAGCCGCCAACGGTAATCGCGTCATGCGATGCTGGAATTGGCGCCGGTGTCGGCGTCGGCGTAGGCCTTGGTACGGCCGTGGGTGTCGCGCCGCTGGTCGCCGTGGCAAGTGCGATGGCGGAAGGCGCAGACGTGGCATGGGGCCCTCCGGCCGAGGAGAGGAGCATCGCGCCCGCGATGATGACTATGACGAGGCCGACGAGCCCCAGCCCCACGAAGATGGGCTTGGTATCGCGGCGGGCGGGTGTCGGTGCGTAGCCATAACCTGGGCGGTTGACGGGGACCGGACCGTAGCCCTGGGGTTGCTGGGTGGTCGGCGGCTGGCCGTAGCCCTGTGGCTGGCCGTAGCCCTGTGGCTGGCCGTAGCCCTGGGGTTGCTGGGTGGTCGGCGGCTGGCCGTAGCCCTGGGGCTGGCCGTAGCCCTGGGGCTGGCCGTAGCCCTGTGGCTGGCCGTAGCCCTGGGGTTGCTGGGTGGTCGGCGGCTGGCCGTAACCCTGCGGCTGGCCGTAACCCTGCGGCTGGCCGTAACCCTGTGGCTGGCCGTAGCCCTGCGGCGGTGTGTAACCAAGAGTGGGCATCGGCGCGGGCGCTACCGGTGGCTGAGTCGGGGCCGCCGGTGGAGCGGTTGGTAGTGCCGGTGCCGGTACCGGCGCGGCTGGAGAAGTCGACGAGGGCGCCTGCGTGGTGTTAAGGACCTGGCCGCATGCCGGACAGAAACGACCACCGGCGGGGATTTGGTTGCCGCAGTTGAGGCACGTGATCGCGCCCTGGCCCGGGTTGTAGGTCATGAGTCGCTCCCTCGATGACGGACCGGCGTTGGGGGCACGTGCCCCCGCAAGACAAGTGGCGGAAGGGCCGGCCGGCGGCTTCGCGCCCACCCGTGGAGCATCTCCGGGGACGCATACTGCGGGTCGGTTTCGCCAGTGGCTCGGCGCGGTCCCGGCGGCCAGAGTGTGGGCCGCGTGTCGAAGCCTCCCGTGTGGCGGAAGCGTCGTCTTGACTAGCGAGGCTGCCAAGTGCCGAACGTCGTTGGCCAGCAGAGGCGGGATGGCTTCCTTGGCCAGCGACTCATCCTTTCGGGTCGCCGCCAAATGGAGGTCATTGGCCTCACCGCACGAGATTGCCCCTGGCGTGTAGAGACGCGCATGCTTGCGCCTCGATGCCCGATCCCAACCCACCCCGATCGGCGATCACGACGCCGGCTTCGAGGCCGTCGGAGGATCCGACTCCCCGCCTCTTGGGCGAGCCTCTTCGCGCGGGGCTTCGGTCGAGCTGGTCCCGCCCGGCGCCGCCGCCTTTGGCGCTCGGGGCGTCTCCCAGGGAAGATCGATACCGGGTTCTTTGATCGCTCGGAAGGAGCGCACGAGCTGGCGATTGACAAGAAGTGTCGCCATCTCCTCGCTGACGTCGTCTGCGCCGCAGCGATACATGACGGTCGCCTCGGTCAGGGCCACCCAGGCCACTTGCCGCAGGATCGCGCCGAGCGGTTCGGACGCCGGTGTGCCGTGCACCCTTCCAAAGACCAGATAGGGCCCGACCTCGACCTCGACGCGGGTCGTCCGGGTATGCAGCCGACGTGCCACGTCGCCGCGCGGCCCAGTCACGACCACCGCGCAGAGCTCGTCGCGCGCGATCGTGAGCTCGGACATCGTGACTACATGGCCGTCGGCCAGGTCCTCGAGTTGAGCCTCGCGAATCAGCATCTCCGGGGTCGCATTGAGTTGGTCGGCCAACCGACCCTCTCCGAGCTCGATCTGGCCGTGTACGCGGCAGTCGGCAGCATAGAAGTCGATCTCGACCATGCCAACATCTTACAAGTCGATCGGCCGCCCGCTCTCGAAGTCTTCGAGATGTTGTGCACGAAACAGGCGCCAGGAGGTGACTCCGAGGGCCTTCTGATTCGGTAGTTCGCCGCGGAGATTGCTCTCCTACGCGCCCGCGCTCACGCCGAGCCTGCCGCGTTCGCAAGACGCGACGCCGCGAGGGTCACGTGGTGCGTCAGGAGCGCATCGTCGTACGTCGAGCGGATCCTGTTGGGCTTCCCCTGGGCCGCGTCTACGAACGCGCGGTTCTGTAATCGATACGGCGTCTCGAATTCAGACGGCGGCGCAACTGTGCTTGTCTCCGTGCCGAGCCGGACGACGAGCCGGTGGTCGAGCACCTGCAACGTCAGGGCCATGCCGTCCGAGACGGTCTCGAGTTCGACTCTGTGCGGACCGGCGAGCAGGGAAGTCGTCGAGAACGAGCCGACGGCACCCGACGCGAAGCTCACCGATGTCTCGGTGACGTCGAGGATGTCGCTCTCGGGGAAGGCCGGCCGCGGGACCCGATGGCCTGCCGCTGAGGTTGGCTCCATTTCGCCTACCAGGTACCGCGCCAGATCGAAGATATGCGTCGCCTGCTCCACTATCTGACCGCCCGACTGGTCCTTTCGAATCCACCACGCGGCGCCGGGCGTCTCGCCGAGCCATGAGCCCACGACCAGATGGGCCGGGTGGGCCTCGAGCAGCTCGCGGGCCCGATCGACGACCTCCAGATATCGCCATTGATAGCCGACGCACGACACGACGCGCTTCTCGTGGATCGATTTCGCGATCCGCGCCGGCAATTCTTCATTGACGCCGAGCGGCTTCTCGGCGAACAGGGCGATGCCGCGATCGACCACGGCCAGCGCCGGCTCGCCTGCGGCGTATGGCGGCACGCATACAAAGACGGCGTCGAGCTCCGCCTCGTCGAGCATCGACCGGTAGTCCGGATAGACTCGGGCGCCGGCAGACTCGGCCAGCGGGCCTGCCGAATCCGGATTCCGTGAGGCGATGCCGACAACCCGGACGTCGTCGAAGCCCGAGAGGACCCGCACGTGCACGCGAGCGATCCAACCTGCCCCGATGATCCCTACCCGAGTGCCGGCCATCGCGTTTCTCCTATTGAGTTGGTGCCGTGATCGACACGCCTGACAACGTGTCGATGCTGATGTCCAGCGTTACCGTCTCGTGGGTCGGCGTGCCGAAAATCTTCTGATCGAGAGACGCCCCAATGCTCAGGCCAGCCGGAGTCCCGTCGTCCTCTGCCCAGAAGGACAGACTGCTGACGGTCAGGTTCTCCTGACCGGGACCGGCCGTGATGCCGAACGCAGAGAGGTCTACGCCCGCCACGTCCGCGACGCTGAGGTTATGAAGCTGTCTGCCGAACTTGGCTTCCACGCCCTCATCGGTGAGGCCGATGCCGCTGCCAACAAAGCCTTGAAGCGTCTTGCCCGAGGCTGGCGCCTTGGCCCATTGGCCTCCGTTCGTCCGCGTGTACGCCCAGTCGCCGCCGACGACGTTGTCGATCGTGCCCGTGATGCCCAGGATCTTCGAGGTAATCGAGAAGTCACTGTCTCCGCCTTCGACCTTGAACGTCCCCGTGACCGAGCCTGAGCTTGGGCCGAAGATCGTGGTCACCGTGATAGACCCCACCACGGGCCCTTGGGCCTGGAAGTCGCTGCTTGCGATCCTGGCCTTGAAACTGTCCAACGCCGACATTGGTGTCGGGGTCGGTGTCGGAGTCGGTGTCGGAGTTGGTGTCGGAGTTGGCGTCGGGGTCGGGGTCGGAGTTGGCGTCGCTAAAGCAAGCTCGGCAGACCCGGGACCCCATGTCAGGGCGCCGGCGAGCGTTGTGGTTGTGCCGCTACAAGCCGCCACAAGCCCCAAGAGGAGAACGAGGGCTGTTCCCAGGACACGACCGCGAATGTACGAGAACGGGGGCATTTCCCGCCTCCTGACCGCACTCGACTCCATTGCGGCAACTTGAACGCTCTGGGTTGTTGCTTGGCAAGGGCCGCGTTCAGCATGACACCAGACGAGCTGTGACGGAGAAGATCCGGCCGTCGATGACCTCGCCGGCCAGGAGAAACACCTACGGGGTACTTCTCTCTTCGCGCTGAGTCGCGTAGATGGCCTCAGCTTGATCGGCCGCTTCGGCCAGGACCTCTTCCGGCGTGGCCTCCGGGTAGGCCGCTCGAATCGCGGTGGTGACCGTGACGAGGTCAACACCCTCGACTTCCTGAACCGCTTGCAGATTGATGACGTAGTTGGCCAGGATCGAAATGACTGCCGCGACCGGCAGTCCAAAGAATGCGCCCCAGATCCCAGCTATTTGTGCTCCGACGAGAACGGACAGGATGGTGACGACTGGATGAACTCCGGAAGTCTTCTTCATCAGTCGCGGCACTACGAGATTCATGATCAGTGCCTGTCCGATGAAGAGCAAAAGGGTGACCGGGATGAACGCCCCGGGCACGAAGGCCGCGGCGATGAAGATCGGCGGCAGCAGAGCCAAACCGGGGCCGACGAAGGGAATAGGCATACAGAGCGCAGCGAATAGGCAGATGAGGAACAGATACGGTAGGCCGAAGACTAGACCGACCACGATCGTCAGCGCGACCTGGATGGCGATGAGGATCACCTGGGTCCACAGGAAACCCCTGAAAGCACGACCAACCGAGCGATCGAAAAGATCGAGCTGGGTCTCATAGCGATTTGGCATCACCCTGCGCCATTTGGCCTGCAGGCCAGAAGCGTCGGAGACGATGAAGATCGACAGCACCAGGGTTATCGAGAGGGTGCCCACAATCGAGGCCACTGTGCCGGCGATGGCTCCGGATTGGGTTGCCAGGGTGCTCTTGATCTCGGGCAGGACTCTCGCCTCGCCCTGGCGGAAGAGAGCGGCCAGATCGATCGTCTGGGTGCTTATTCCCAGACTCCTCTGGAGCGAGGCCAGGCTGGCGCTGATGGTTGCGGTCGCCTCGTCGGTTCGGTTCACCAGATTCGTCGCCTCAGTCATGCCGATGGAGCCAGCGACGAGAACGAGACCGATAAGGGTGACGGCTACGCAACCGTAGACCAAACCGACAGCAATGCCTCGTCCAACGTGTAGACGACCGGCGGCTCCGTCGACGAGCGGGCTAACCACAAACGCCAGGAGCCAGGCGAGAAAGCAGATCACGACGATCCCGCTGAACGCGCCAACGACCGCCAGGGACCGCTCCAGGATGAGCAGAATGAAGACCACCGACCCGGTCGCAAAGAAGATCGTCGCTAAGAGCCTGTGAACCAAATCGCTGTTTGGCGGATCGGTGATCGATCGAGCGTTCGGGATCCTGTTGGACCTGCGACCAATGCGCGAGATCGTCCGCAGAGCGGACAAGGCTCGGTCAGGCGAGGG
>Ga0208457_1000087_pt1 | contig 127691 bp, 116 predicted proteins | sample June2015DPH_10_1_FD_185513 | JGI IMG/M metagenome (GOLD analysis project Ga0208457, IMG submission 185513) | Peatland microbial communities from SPRUCE experiment site at the Marcell Experimental Forest, Minnesota, USA - June2015DPH_10_150... | ecosystem: Environmental > Terrestrial > Soil >... | reverse complement strand
CACTTCTTGAGGAACTCCCGTCGGTTCGGTTCCAGCCTCTGCCTCATGGAAGTTCTCGGAGGGTCCGGCCTGCGAACCGGGCGCTTCTACTGCATTTTTACCACTTTGCGGTGCAGGTGGCAAAACAAACGTCGAAAAAGCGCGCAAAAATCCTCAAATTCGCTAACCCTGATGTACTTTTCGCTGCCGCCGGGCGGGCTGGAAACTCGACATCTTCGGCCATATCAGAAAGTGAGTTTAAGGGCCAACTGAATCTGGCGCGCCCCGGTCGTGAAATCTGGCCGCACATATTCAGATGTGGATTGCCCGAACCCGGGGCCGTCAGCAATCATGTTGTCGGGCTGATTGAATTGCACGCGGTTGAAGAGATTGTAGAACTCGAAACGCAAATCGAGCCGAGTCCGTTCGCTTACACTGATGCGTTTGGTGATGACGAAATCGGTGCTGTTGATCCCCGGCCCGCGGAATACATTCCTCCCAATATTCCCTGCAGACCCAAACGCCGGAACGGAGAAGTAGCCGACCAGCGGGCCCGTCTGCGTGCGTGGATTGCTGCTGGGCGTCGCCGTTGCCGAAGGGTTGTAAACAGGGCGCGCCGCGAATCCCGTGTGCTGGGTATCTACATTCGTAAAAATGTCATAGGGCAAGCCACTCGAGAAAGTGCTGATGCCAGAGAGGTCCCAGCCTTCCAGTGCTTTGCCTAAGACGCCGCCCGACCAGTGCTTGGCGCCACGCCCGAAAGGAAGCTGCCAGGAGTAATTCATCACCAGGCGGTGGCGAACGTCAAAATCGGAATTGCCACGCTCGGGCCCCAGATCGAGAGAGCTTCGTGGGAAGGATTGATTCCCTTGGCCGGGAACCAATGGGTCGGAGGCGTTGTCAATGGCGTGCCCATAGGTGTAAGCCGCCTGAAACGCCAGTCCATGGGACATCCGCTTCGTCACATTGAACTGCAGCGCGTGGTACGTCGAACTCGCGATACTCTTGTACAGCTCGGCCTGTAGGAAAGCATTGTTGTTCGCTGCATTGAATGGCAGCACGGGCTGGCCGGTGAACGGGTTTATCTCATTCGCCCCCAACCAGAGGGTGCTTAACTGCAGCGGCTGCTGTACAAGCTGGTCGCAGGCCGCCGGGTCAGGGGAGCTTGCACACCCCGCTTGTGCTTCGAGTTGCGACACCAACTGGGACACCAAGGCCGACTGAGGCGGGTTTCCATCCACCAGGCGCAGCAAGTGCGTCCCCTTCGAGCCCACATAGTTGATCTCGAACAGAAATGTGGGATAGGGCTCGTATTGCATCCCCAAATTCCAACTCTGTGTATAGGGGGTCTTAAGATTTTGGTCGATTAGGAAAGGCAGGATCGGCGCCGGACAGGTAAGGAAGATGATTCCTCCCTGTGGACAACTATTCACGGTCCAAGACGGCGTAAACTTGCCCGGCGGAGTGGACGTGGACAGTGTGCACAGTCCCGTCCCCGTGACCAAGCCGAGGCACGGCTGCGTTTCCAGCATCTGGTACGGAGGATCGCCCCGCAGCATACTGATGAGCTGCCCGAAAATGCGGTCATGATAGATGCCATATCCCGCGCGGACAGAGCTTTTGCCATTCCGGAACGGGTCCCAGGCCGCTGCCACCCGCGGCTCGATGTTCTTCCACTCATTATGATAAAGCGGAGCCTGGCCGCTGCCTTCGCCCACCTGCGTGAACGTGAACGGCGCAGGCCCGTCTGGCGAAACCGTGAGCGTCGACAACAAATTGTTCACTTCCGTCGGCACTCCAAAAAATTCGTAGCGAAATCCATACGTGAACGTGACATTGGAAAGCAACTTGTAGGAATCCTGTCCGAAGCCGGCGACTTCATGCTGCCGGAATTGACGCGCGTCGGTGGACGTTCGCGTCTTAGCGCTGTTGAAGAACTGCGCTTGCGTCTGCAGGTCCACGCCCCCCAGAAGCATCCAAACGAGATTCTGCAGCGTGGTATCTGCATCCGCTGCGGTTCCTGTGATGGCCGCCGGAATGTTAAAGTTGGAAAACAAGCTAAAATCCGTCATCGTGCGCGAAGCGTAGTTATTGGAGCTATTCGAGTACACGTCGTGGAATTCGCCGCCGATCTTGATCGTGTGGCGGCTGAGCACCCAGGAGAAGCTGTCGCCGGCGGTAAACGTTCCGCTATCGCGTGTTGACCCGCTGCTGTCTCCCAACAAAATGCACCCGAAGCCGCTCAGGCTCGCGGGCAGGGGAAAGTCCATGCCGTTCCCCACCGCATCGAGGCCACCGGGGCTTAATGCATTGAATTGACTCACGCCAGTACAAGTAAGGGGAAACTCCAGGCGATTGAAGCCCAACCGGAGTTCATTGGTCATGGTTTGCCGGAAATTGGAGGTCAGTCCAAGGGAGATATTATCGTTGTGCTGGTCGGTGAAAACGCCTCCCAGGCCGGGGAGAAAGTCTTGATGGCGATAGTTGTTATCGGAATACTCGTTATAGGTGTAGCGAACGGCGAGGATGCCGCCTCCCCGGAAGTCGTGATCGATCCTGGCGGTAACCGTGTTGCCATTTGCCAGAGAATGGCTGGGGAAGTGCAATATGCCGCGGGCGCCATCCAGGATTTGTCCATTGGGGGCCGGATAAAGGGCCAGGATTTGATGCATGGTGGAATCAAGGGGGAGAAAAGTGGCATTGTTGCCCGTGCCATCGTACAAGGAGCCGGGATTACTTACGTCGATCGGCTGGCTAAACTGCTGTCCTTGATAGGTGTAATTGTAAGTGAAAACCCCTTTTTTGAACTCTTGTGTCGGCACAGTACTGGCATTGAGAATCGTGGTGCTGAAGCGCTGCAGCTCCCCATTCACGAAGAAGAATGTCTGGTTTTTCTTAATCGGCCCGCCAAGGGTGAAGCCAAACTGATTGCGCACGAAAGGATCATCGTTGCGGCGGGTGGCAAAGTAGTCCTTCGCGGAAAGCGCCGTGTAACGGCCATACCAGTAGACATCCGCATGGAAATCGTTGCTGCCGTGTTTTGTGACGATGTCAATGATGGCCCCGCTGTTGCGCCCAAACTCCGGCAGGTAACTGTTGTTGATGACGCGAAATTCCTGTGTGGTCTCCGGATTCAAGGCGCTTAGCCCTCTCGGGAATCCGCCAAAATCAGGGTCGTTGTTGTCCGTGCCGTCCAGCAGGAAATTGTTGCTGCGTTCGCGCGAACCATTCACGGAGAAGCCGCCAAAGAGCGTGTTGCTCTGGACCACCCCGGGCGACAATAGAATCAGCGCATAGGGGTCGCGCAGAATCAGCGGCAAGTCTGTCATCTGCCGGGAGTCCACCAGATTCCCTATTTGAGCATCGTTTATGTTTACGGGCGCCACGGCCTCGCTGTTCACCGTCACCGTCTCTTTGGCCGCGCTTATAACCAGATGAGCGTCGAGCGTCAGAACCTCATCCACACTTAGCGGGATTTGGGAAAACAAGATGCTCTTGAATCCCTCGTGCTCGATGCGAACGTCGTAAATTCCCGGATTGAGATTGGTGATTCGGTACGTTCCCGATTCATCGGTATCTGCAGTCCGGGAGATTCCCGTGGCCACATTTACCGCGGTGATCTTCGCGTTTGGGACCTCTGCCCCGGTGCTATCCATCACCGAACCGGCGAACGATCCGGATTGCGCCAACCCACTTGGTGCAAAACACACCAATGCCATCACAACCAGCCAAATCGCGTTCCAATTCTTCATTGGACGCCCCCTGAACTCTGTAATCGTTCGGATGCAACGAATGAGCAGGCGTTTGCCACACCCCAAAGCTAGCTCAGCCCACACCATCCCTTGAGGAAAATGCACCAGCCCCGCGAGCGATCGCGGGCCGAGCTGAATCACTCCCCCGGAGGTATTCAGCCGCAGTTTCCCTTTTGCTCTCGAAAACAGCACCATTGTACGCTCATCTCACCTCTTTGCGGCATCTTGTGACGCGATTTTTCATCGCAGCATTCCCGGCGCTCTGCCATCGCCGCCAGCCCAACCCGAAATGGCCCCAGATTCCCGCCCGCTCTTGCAACACCTCAACGAACTGCGCGCAAGATTGCCGCACACTCGGCAGTTGAGCGCTTTGAAAACAATTTGTTCATGGGTTTATGCGAATGGTTGGTAGCGATACCGGGATTCGAACCCGGGTTTCCGCCGTGAGAGGGCGGCGTCCTGGACCCCTAGACGATATCGCCATTGCGGCCAACCGCCGTTTAGATCGGCGAAGCCACAGCGTTTTATTTTCGCATGCCCCTTCACCCATCGCAAGCAAACCTCGCGCGGCACTGTCCAGCACCGCTGTTGAACTAAGTTGGAGAACAGCACAGCCAGATTCAAGCAACTCACGGGGGAATCACTGGAACAGCCGAGGTGTGCAAAACAGAACACTCCCTCTCACACCATCATGTTCATCCGTCACAAAGGGCTTCTGCCGCCCCGTGTTAGTCTGGTCTTCCAATCTATGAATCCGCAGAAGTCAAGCTGTAGCGACACCCATTTGAAGGGTACGCGTGCGCGTGTCCTTCTTAGCTCTGTTTTCGGCCCGTACGCCCAGGACGATGAATACGGCAGCCGCGCCATCAATCCCATGGAGCTGTACCACAATCAGGTGACCCGCGCGCAAGGCGCTTTCTCTCTGCGCATGTTCCACCGCTCCTGGGGCATCATGATGATCCAGGCCAATATCTCCGCACCCTGCACGGTCCTCGATTTCCCTACGCGCAAAGCCTTCGCGCGCGAATTGACCTCGCACGAATACGAGGTTGTGGGCATCTCCTCGATCATCGTCAACGTCGGCAAGGTCCGCGAAATGTGCCGCATGGTGCGGGAACTCTCGCCGCACTCCACGATCATCGTTGGCGGGCACGTCACCGCGACTCCCGACATCGAGCAGTTCGTGGACGCCGACCATTACGTCCGCGGCGAAGGCATTTCCTGGATGCGCCGTTACCTGGGCGAAGACGTGACCGCTCCCATCAAGCATCCCGCCATCGTTTCCGGGATTCAGACGCGCGCCATGGGCATGCGCCTTCCCGAGCGCCGGGGTTCCACCGCCGCCACCATCATTCCCTCGGTCGGTTGCCCCATGGGGTGCAGCTTCTGTACTACCTCCTCCTTCTTCGGCGGCAAGGGCAATTTCTACAATTTCTACGAAACCGGCGACGAGCTCTTTGACATCATGGAGGGCTTTGAAACTACCCTCGGCGTGCAGACCTTTTTCATCATGGACGAGAATTTCCTGCTGCACCGCAAGCGCGCCCTGCAACTTCTTGAACGCATGAAAGCCGGGGGCAAGAGTTGGGGCATGGCGGTGTTCGCCTCCGCGAATGCCATCAAAGCCTACTCGATGGAGGAGCTCGTCGAACTCGGCGTCTCTTGGGTGTGGATGGGCTTGGAGTCCCCGCACTCGGTGTACACGAAGCTGAAGGGCACGGACACGCGCGAATTGACGCACGAAATGCGCAGCCACGGTATCCGTGTGCAGGGCTCCACGATTATTGGCCTGGAGCACCACACGCCCGCGAATATCACCGGCGAGATCGAGCACGCCTGCAGCCATGAGACCGATTTCCATCAGTTCATGCTATACACGCCCGTGCCGGGCACGCCGCTCTACCGCGAAATGAAAGAACAGGGCCGCATGCTGGACTTCGTGGACCTCGCCGACATCCACGGCCAGTTCAAATTCAACTTCCAGCACGCTGCCATTTCCCGTGAAGACTCCAAACGTTTTCTCGATTGGGCATTCCTCCACGATTTTGAGTGCAACGGCCCCAGCCTCTACCGCATGTGCCAGACCATGCTGCAGGGCTGGCGGCGGTACCGCGATTATCCCGATCCGCGCGTTCGCGAGCGCTTTGCCCGTGAAATGCAGAAGCTCCGCACCGGCTATAGCGCCGCGCTATGGGCGATGGAACACCAATTCCGGTCGGTGAATCGCAGCGTTAGCGAAAGAATGAAGGCCTTACGCAAGGATGTTGAGAGTGAATCTGGCATTGTCGCCCGCCTCAGTTCGCGCGCGCTCGGCCCGCTGCTTTTGTGGACCACCCGCCGGGAAGAGCGCCGCTTGGCCAGGGGCAAGACCTACGAACCGCCCACGTTCCTCGAACGCACCAATTGGGCCTCTACGTAACGCTCTGTTGTCATTTGTGGCGTGACTCCGCCTCTTCCCTGGCAGCTTGTTGAAAAACTGCGGAAAGAATCTTCTCCATGGCCAAAGAGGCTATGAAAGACCCCGAAAAATCGCTATACGGACAGCCGGTGGAGGCAGGGCCGCGCTGTTTTTTGCGCTGGCGGGCTAAGGCGTTTGAGATAGTTGCTAGTTGGCCGCGAGGTCTTCCAGTGCTTCAAGGTCGCGCACCACGAGTGTCGCGCCATTCACTTCCACCAGGCGCTGCCGTTTGAATTCGCTCAGCGTGCGGCTTACGGTTTCGCGCGAACAGCCGATCAATTGCGCCATTTCTTCATGCGTCAAGGTAAGTTTCACGCGCACCACACCGCCGCTGGGACGCCCATCGCCGGCCCACTCCACCAGGAACCTCGCCAGCTTTTCCGCGGCCGAATTGCTCAATCCGATCGAGCGTATGACGTCATAGGCCATCTGGCAGTCGCGCCCCAGGTGTTGCGCTACCTGGAATGAGGCGTCGCTGTGCTCTTTGATGAACTTCAAAAACTCGTCGCGCGGAATGAACGCCAGTTGGCACGGCTGCAGCGTTTCCACCGTGATGTCGTACGGCATTCCCGTGAGGATTGGGTTCAGGCCGATCACTTCCCCGGCATTAGCAATCTTCAGGATGAAGGTCTTGCCCTCGCTGTTTGTAGTCAGCAGCTTCACGCGGCCCTGGCAAAGCAGGTGTATGCCCCGCGCTGCTTCCCCCTCCATTACGATCAATGCGCCTTCCGGATACGTGCTCACATGCATGATCAGGCGCAAGGCAGCTCGCGAAGGCTCTGAGAAGCCGCAGAAGAACTGCGTGCTGCGAACCCTGCAACTCCTGCAATCATCCTCGATCGGCAGGCCGTACGGAGTGCGCGTCCTGCTCCGGAGTTCTGTGCTTTGCCGCAAGCTGGAGACTTCCGGTCTTTCCGCAACCATTGAATTGGACATATGGCCCTTCCCTCTCCTCCGCCTTCCGTCTCGCTTCGCCTTAGGAGAGAGGCAACTCGAAGGCCTAACTGGAGTAATCCGGTCATTTTGGTCGAATCCCTGCAATGTAAACAAAATGCTTGGGTTATCCTGGATGACAAAACTTGGCAAGTCGTGCGAAACATGCAGAATGAAGCCCGAACTGGGTCATTTCCCGCAAAACTGTGTGATCTTAATCACTGTTCTTTGTGACATTTGACCAAGCCCTTCCTGGTCACTCCGCTCCCCACCCGGGCTACGCTCTGGCAGTTGTGCCCCTCACAGGGAAAGCTCCTCTTGACAAATAGTTACTTTGATGTATAATTCTTGATGAGTTAATTCACGTCTCGCCCTTTTCCCGAGCAGTTCCCCTAGAAGGTACCTTTTTCATTGATTCAGATCGGAGTCGCTCAGCGCATGAGCTTCGTGGAGGTTTTTCCTGATTCCGTGGGCACACGTAAGTCCTTAGTTTTGATATTTTTGCGGACATACCAGAGATAACAATGCCAATAACACTTTTCCGCTCAGTAACATCCGCACTCTTGCACAAATACAGGGTGGGGTAGTTTATGCCCTCCCTCTCTCCAGCCCGCAACGACACGGACCCACTCGCGCACGAATGGAGAGATTTAGCGGGGCCCTACAGTGGGGGCGTCGGGCGCTTGGCGATCTCGGCAGCCACTTCCTTCATTTCATTGTGGATCAGCCCATTGGACGCCAGAATGGACTTGCCTCCCAGGGCGTACGGCCGACCCTCAAGGTCGCTGATCGTTCCGCCCGCTTCTTCGACCAGCACGACGCCCGCAGCACAGTCCCAAGGGTTGAGCCCGAATTCCCAGAAGCCGTCGTACCGTCCGGCGGCCACGTATGCCAGATCCAGCGCCGCCGAGCCGTCACGGCGCACACCGTGCGATTTCAGCGTGAAATCCCAGTAGTAATAAACATTCGGATGCGCGTGGCGCTTGTGATTCGGAAAGCCGGTGCACAAAAGGCTGTTCTTCAGCGTAGCGATCCTGGAGCAGCGAATCTTTCTCCCGTTAAAGTATGCTCCCTCGCCGCGTTGCGCGGTGAACAACTCATCGTAGACAGGGTTGTAGATGACCCCGAGAACCAATTCATTGTTGTGGGCTAGTCCCATCGAGACGCAAAAACAAGGATAGCCGTGCGCGAAATTCGTTGTGCCGTCAAGCGGATCCACGTGCCAGCGGTATTCCGATTCCTTGTCTCTCGCCGTGCCTTCTTCCGCGGCGATGGCGTGCTCCGGGAATAACTCCTGCAAGTGACCAACAATCCATTGTTCGGAGCGCCAGTCGGCCTGCGTCACCAGGTCAAACTCGCCTTTGTAGGCGATGTCTGGCGGGCGTTCCAGCTCCTCACGCAAGATGGCGCCGGCTCCTTTGGCGATTTCTACGGCGGCCTGCAGGAATGTTTTGGTCATGGGATTAGTGGGCAGTTTTAAGTTTTGAGTTTCCGTTTCCAGTTTCGGCTTCCAAGTCCTGGGGTCTGATAGCAACGTGCAAGGTTATACGTTAGCAGCTTGCCGTTCAGAATGGGAAATCGCCAAGAGCGGTCCTACTGCGGGCCGGTCAGGTAGGTCGTGCGATGCCGCGCTGAATAACCCGGCAGCACTTTCACGTCGATGGTGCGATAGCTGCTCGCCGGGCCCCGCGGATTGGGGTAATACGCCAGACGATACTGCGTGCGCAGCTCCTGGTCGATGCGGTCGAAGATCACCGGGAGCTCCTGCGCGGAATCGGGAAAGAACATTGCTCCGCCGGTGGTCTCCGTGATGGTTTGCAACGCGTGTTCGCCGGCGGTGTTGCGGCCGTTCTCATTCTTCACCGGGCGAATCACGATGGTGTACAGCAAGACCTCCGCGCGCAGCGCGGCCTTGCGCGCCGTATCGAAATCGGCGCGGCTGGTAGTCTCGCCGGCGTCGGTCAGCAACACGAGTACGCGGCGCCGTTCGTTGGGACGATTCGCCATGGCGCGCGAGCCGAGCAAAATGGCATCATAAATCGAGGTCCCGCCGCCAGCGGGAACCTTGCGAACAGCTTCCTGGAGCGTCGCCACGTTGTCCGAAAAGACAGCCAACTGGGTCACGTTTTCGTCGAAGTAGAAGACGCTCATGCGGTCATCGGGCCTCAGAATCTGCTTGATGAAATGCGAGGCGGCCTCGCGCTCGAACGGCATCTCCTTGTGCTCGCTCAGGCTGGCATCAATCATCAGCGCGAGATCCAGGGGCTGCTGCGTCTCCGATTCAAAGATGTCAATCTTCTGCTGCACGCCTTCCTCAAAAACCTGAAAGGCGTCCGCCGGCAGGTTTGGCGCAGGGCGGTTGTGGTCGTCCAGAACGCTGACCAGCACGTTCACAAGGTTGACGTGTACTTTAATCGTGCCGCGCGGCGACGCCGGCTCCTGGCTCTTTTCCTTGGCCTGCGCGTCGCTCGGCTTTCCCTGCCCGCTGTTGGTAGGCTGCGCCCATGGAGGCCGGTCGGGCTTTTCCTGGGCCGCAAGCCCGTATGTAGAAATGAGCAGGACTAATCCTGCAACTAGCGCGTGGAGCCAGCTCTTGGCCTGGAAAATCATCTGTCTCTTAGGATGCAGGTTTTGCCTTTGGTGCCGCCGGGGGGATTTCCCCGTCCGCCCAAACGGCTCCATCCTGAAAATACTCCTTTTTCCAGATAGGAACGGTGCGCTTCAGCACATCAATGGCAAACCGGCAGGCATCGAATGCCGCTGCCCGGTGAGGTGCGCTGACCGCAATAAAGACGCTCGTTTCGCCAATTTCCAGCCGTCCGAGGCGGTGCACCATGGCGACGCGGTGAATGGCAAATTTCTCGTGCAGCTGCGCGCCAATCTCCCGCATTTTGGCCAGCGCCATGGGCTCGTAAGCTTCATATTCAAGGTATTTCGTGGCCCGGCCATGAGATTCGTCGCGGACAAAGCCATCGAACGTGACGATAGCGCCATCCTGCCCCGCGCGCACGTGCCAGACCAGCGCTGCAGGATCAATGGCTGATCGTACCAGTTCGTAGAGATCGTTTTCGGGCGTGACTGGCATTTCTGGCGTGACTCAGCCTCCGCTGACCGGGGGAAGAAAGGCGATCTCATCGCCGCCTGCAATCCGCGTGTCCCACGCAGCGAATTCCTGATTGCGCGAGGCAACCAGTGAGGCGCGAAACTCCGCGAGTTGCGGGTATCGTCGGATGTAACGCTCCAAGAGATCACCGAGCGTCGCCCCTTCGCTGATTTCTCCATTTTCTTCCGAGAGTCCGGTAAGTTCACGGATGCGGCCAAAGAAAAGGACCTTCACGCGGACACTGGGCGAGACGGATGGCATAGGAAAATTGTAACCTGAGCAGGTGCGGCCTTCCAGCGGAAGACACTGCGCAGATGCCAGGGGTTTGCAGCGAGATGCGGCGATGAAGATTCTGATGACAGGCTCGACGGGATTCGTTGGCACGGCTCTATGCCAGGACTTGCAGAGCGCCGGACACACGGTCTGCCGCTTGGTGCGGCCAGGGACGCCCGCGGAAAAGCCGCGAGGCGCCGAAGGTTTCGATGTGAACTGGAATCCCGCGACCGGAGAACTTGGCGGCGCCGCAGTGGGCGCGGATGCGGTTGTGAATCTTGCCGGGGCCTCGATTGCGGATGGCCGTTGGACAGTCGAGCGCAAGCAGCTGCTGCTGGCCAGCCGCGTGGACACCACACGTGCACTCGTCCAGGCGCTCGCTAGGATGGCGGCACGGCCGCGCGTGCTCGTCTCCGCGTCCGGGATCGGCTATTACGGGAGCTGCGGCGATCGAGTGCTCACGGAAGAGAGCCCGCTCGGCCATGATTTTCTGAGCCGCCTGGGGCAGGAATGGGAGGCCGAAGCGGCCAAGGCAGAAGCATTAGGCATACGCGTCGTTCGAGCGCGGTTTGGAATTATCCTTGCGAAACACGGCGGTGCCTTGCCGCGCATGGCTCGCCCGTTTTTGTGGGGCTTCGGCGGAAGAATCGGCTCCGGCGAACACTGGATGAGTTGGGTTACGCTCCCGGATGTCGTCGCCATTCTTCGATTTGTGTTGGAGAACGGCGCGGCGCGCGGCGCGGTTAATGTGGTTTCACCGCAACCGGTGCGCAACGCCGAGTTCACCAGGGTGCTGGCGAGAACTTTGCACCGCCCGGCGCTCTTCCCCGCCCCGGCGTTTGCGCTGCGGCTGCTGCTCGGCGAGATGGCAGATGAACTGCTTCTCTCAAGCCAGCGCGCCATGCCCGCGCAACTCGAAAAGCTTGGCTATCGCTTCTTGCATCCGGATCTGCCCGGCGCACTTGCAGCGGTCTTTGGGACGGCATAGCACGGGAGGGATTGGAAGTACGGGTGGAAGGGGCGCAGGAGTCCTGCGCCCCTACTGCGGAACCTTGCTAGGATTCGCGCTCAGCAGGAATCAGCCGCTTCACTGCAACACGAACTAGACGCCGCGGTCTGCTTTTCGGTCCATCTGGAGCAACAGTCGGCCATCAGATATTGAGCATCCTGAGCAGATCTTCCAACCTGGATTCGTCCACCAGGAGGCGCAGCTCTTCCGCACTCGGGGCAGCGACCGGCACTTCACCTTCATCGAAGGCCTGGAACAATCGCATTTTGGCCACGGCGTATTCTTCGCTGCTGGTCAGCGCGCGGCCATTGGCCTGCCCCCAAGCCTCCAGCGCCGTCTGCAGCACCACGATGCGCAGCGGAAACGTCGTCTTGCGATTGGCGGAAATGGCGTAAATGAATTCACCCGCGGGCCCGCCTTCATGGGTGATGCGGTTCACTTCATAGAAGCAATACTGGTAGACGTAGCCGTTGGAAGCCGAGTAGCTCTTCACTCGCCGCATCGCGTCGGGTCGCGTCATGGGCGAATTATTGAAGCAGCTTGCGGGAATGTCAATGAAGGCACAGGCTGCATTCCCACTTCGGGATTTTGGCTGGGTTGAGGATTTCAGTTCGGCACGCGGAAGTCCTCCGTGGCGTGACACTGGATTCGCTCCATGCGCCGCAGCCAAATTCCATTAGAAATTCCAAATACATCGATACAAAGGCGTTAGCAGACGTTTCGCGGCCCGCTTCCGGACTGCGCGAGAAACCTGGTGCAGCGCAATTTCGCTGGTCCTTCGCCTGCAATCGCAGAAAGCATGCGGTCCCTTCCACAAACTCAAGAAGTGAGAATTTTCGTGAGGAACACGGCCCAAAGGAATTCTGCGCCGAAGGTGCGCCGGCTCGTCTTGGTGTGCGTTCTCCTCGCGACGGGTGCGTGGACTCTGAGCTGCGGCGGGGGAGGCGCAGGCTCCGTAACGCCCCCGCCGCCCCCACCTCCCTCCATTCAGGTCGTTGTCACTCCCAATCCGGGAACAGTGTTGCTCGGTGAAACACTCGCGTTCTCGGCAAGCGTCTCCAATTCCGCGGACACCAGCGTGATCTGGAGTGTCAACGGCATCACCGGTGGTTCTCCTCAAGCCGGCACGATTTCCGCCGATGGAGTCTATACGGCACCTGCGGATCTTCCCCAGGCCGGGATGGTGCAAGTGACTGCCACGAGCCACGCCGACTCCTCGAAGTTCGCTACCGCCAACGTCGCCATTTCCAGTGACATCACCGTCGCGATTTCGCCGGGAGCGGTGAGCGTGGAACTGGGCGCCGCGCAAGCCTTTCGCGCCTCCGTTTCCAGCAATGGCAAGCCGGATCCTGCGATCCGCTGGAACCTCTCCGGCTCATCCTGTCCCGGCTCGTGCGGCAGCGTCGATGTCAACGGAAATTACACCGCGCCGCAGATTCTGCCGGGAAATGCCAGCGTCACCTTGACGGCAACGAGCGCCGCCGATCCTTCCAAGCAAAACTCCGCAAACGTCCTGATCACCAGCGATTTCTCCATGCAGCTCAGCGCCCCGGCAACCGTGCAACCCGGCGTGACGGCGGGGTTGGTAGCCACCATGACTCTGGTTCCCGGATCGAATCCCAGCAGCACCTTATCGTGGTCACTCTCCGGCACGGGCTGCAGCGGCAGCGCCTGCGGAATCTTGACGGTCACAACCACGCAAACCGCCGGCGGGATTACGATCGCCGATACGGCGAACTACACCGCGCCCGTCACCGCGCCGCAACCCAACACCGTAACCGTAAGCGTCACCCCGCAGGCTGATCCCACGAAAAAAGCGCAGGCCAACATCACCATCGCGCAGGGCGCTGGCCTCAGCATCTCTCCGCCGACGGCGACGCTGGCCGGAAATCATCGCATCACGCTCACCGCATCCCTGAATGGCGCCGCCAACAACGGCTTGGCCTGGAGCGTCAACGGCGTTTCCGGCGGCAACGCCACTCTGGGACAAATTTGCATTGTGGGCTCGAGTCCCTGCCAGATCTTCGCGAGCGGCACCGCCACACAAGCGGACTATCTCGCACCCGGCGCAATCCCCGCGACGAATCCGGTGTCCGTAACCGTTGCCACCGTCGGCAATCCTAACCTCTCCGCTTCGGCGCAAATCGTAGTGATCAACCATGTGCTGGTCAGCGTGCAGCCGAACAACGTGACGCTGCCGCCGTTGGGCGTACAAGGATTCACCGCTTCGGTCCTGGGTACGGACAATCAAAACGTCGTCTGGCAAATCCAGGGGACTGCCTGCACGTCGAGCGGCTTGTGCGGCTCGATCACACCGGCAGGCGTCTACACGGCCCCCGCCGTCGCGCCCACGCCCGATGCTTTGACTGTCGTGACCATCAGCCAGGACGATACCTCGCAGTCGGGCAGCGCCAGCGTCACCATTTCCACCGGCCCAAACATCCTGTCGCTGCATCCTGCAAGCGTCTATGCCGGCGGCACTGACGGCTTCACCGTCAGCGTGGACGGCAGTGGCTTCGTGCCCTCCCAACCGGGCCCTAGCTCCGCACTGGAGATTGGCGGCACCGCGCGCGTCACGACGTGTGACACCGCTAATTCCTGTTCGGCGCCGGTCAGCAGCACGGATGTGGCCTTGGCCGGAAATCTCAATGTGCAGATTGTAAATCCCGATAACAGTAAGTCGAACGTCGTGAATCTCGTGATCTTGACGCCCGGCAGCGGCGAAGAAATCGTCACACTGACCAGTAGCTCCCCCGCGGCGACCGGCAAGGACATTGTCGTCGTCGAACCCACCTCCGCCGGACTGGATACCAGCGATGCCAATCTGGACCTCGAGGTGGCCGCGATCGGCCTGTTCACCACTTCCACGAATACCTGCTCGCTCGCCGGAAATCCCATCCCGCTGGTGCGGCCTTCCTCGGGTACCGCTGCGGCGGATATATGCCTTTTCTCGCAAGCCGGTTTCGACACCAGCATGAGCTACACGATTTCCGGCTCCGGTGACGTTGTCGTGATCGCCAAGCAGCCTGCGGGCCTCGGAATCATTCACCTGACGCTGCAGATTCCGGCGGGCGCGGCGCCGGGTGCACGAACTCTTTTTATTCAGAACGCCAACCTGGATCGCACCGCCGCCTCCGGGGCCTTGGAGATCCGATGAGCTTCGGGAGAACACGATGAGTTACGCACAACGCCGCCGCCTCCTGTGGCTCCTGTTCCTCGCGGGCCTGCTCCTGATTGCCATGACGGCGCGCGCCACGACGCTCGTGAGGCTGCGCTTCCCGGATCTCGTGCATTACGCTTCGGCCATCGCGCGGGTGCGCTGCGTCGGCGCTGACACCCGCGTCGAGAATGGCGAAATCTTCACCGACACGCGGTTCCACGTCCTGGAAAGCGAAAAAGGGGTTTTGCCGGCGTCCATCGTGGTGCGCCAGCCGGGAGGGAAATTCCAGCACTTGTATTCGCACGTTGAGGGAGCGCCGGAATTCCGCATCGGAGAGGAAGTCTACCTCTTTCTCTGGGGACGCCCGGGCTGGCAGTTTTATGTGCTGGGCTGGGCGCAAGGAACTTTCCGCGTGCACCGCGACGCCCTCTCCGGCAAGGAGACTGTCACGCAGGATTCCGCTGAAATCCCCATCTTTGATCCTGAAGCGAATGCCTTCACGAAGATGGGTGTCAAAAACCTTCGGGTCGCTGTGTTCCAGGAACGTGTTCGCCGCGAGGTTTTGCGTACGCTGCCCTAGATAGCTTTCTCGGCGGTCAAAGAGTTTTATGCATGAGTTGGGTCACGGATCGGAATTCGATGAAATAGCCGGGCGAAAGGCAAGGCAGAAGCACACCATGAGAGGGAAGTTTCGGAAACTCGGTGCCATAGGCGTCGCCGCTCTCTTCGCGCTCTGGTCCGTTGTCGCTGCTCACGGGTATGCCCTCAACGAAATTGTGCCCGATGTTCGCCAGCCGTCCAGCGTTTCGGGAGGCTCGGCCTGCCCGGTGCACGCGCATCAATTGGCCGGTGCTGGCAGCCTTTCCTTTCGCTGGAGCACGGTGCTCGGCAATAATCCCGCGACCATTCTGACGCAGGACCAGACTCCCACTGGCAGACTGAATGAAATCGAGCAGACCATTCAGCAGTCGCTCTCCGTGTGGACAAATGTGAGCGGCACGACCCTGACACCGGCTTCACTGGCTCCCCTGACGCGCATCTCCTCCGCGAATGTATGCGGCATCGACGGGCTCAACTCCATCTGCTTTGACCAGCCGGACATGGCCTTCACTCCCGGCGTGCTGGCGTTCACCCGCGTCGTCACCGCAGACGCCATCGGCATTCAAGTCGGCAGCGGCCCCGTTTCCACGGAAGTTGGCCAGATCCTCGACGCTGATATCTATTTCAATCCCAGCGATTCGCTAACATCGTTCGCCACTCCCCAGGCGCTGAGCGCAAGTCCGAAGTCCTACGACCTGGAATCGATCCTCACCCACGAACTGGGCCACACGCTGGGATTCAGTCATTCGGCGGTTTGGAGCGCCATGATGTTCCCATTCGCGCCAGCGCCCGGCACCTTTGCCGGGCAGCGGCCGACGACGCAGCAGCCGGACGCGCCGCTGGCAGACGATGATCGCACCGGTTTGCGCGTCCTCTATCACGATCCGAATGATGCGCTCTATGTGGGCTCGATCCAGGGGCACATCATTCCCGCGAATCCCCTCTCGCTGCCATCGGCGCCGCCGGGAGTCACCGGAGTATTCGGCGCACACGTCGTGGCCGTTGATGCGTCGAGTGGCGCGGTCATCGCAGGCACGCTGGGGGGCTGGAGCTGCACGGCGCCCGGCCCGGTGCAGTTCGACGGCAATTATGAAATCGATCAGTTGCCCGTGGGCCAAAGCTACAAGATTTACGCGGAACCTCTGGACGGCGCGGTCGCACCAAGCGATGTTAGCAACGCACTCGTTTCCCTTTGCCGCAATTCCACCACGGATCCGGGCTGGCCGCCGCTGCAGGGCTGCGTGGTGCCGCCGGCAAATCCCACCTTCACCGCGCGCACGCGTCCTTCACCATAAAATAGCCTGGGAAAATTCACTGCCGGAATTCTTGGGCCTGACGCGGCCCGTCTATTTCTTTGACCGCCGCCTAGCTGTGCGCCGGTACCATCCAGCCCCCGCCAAACAGCAGCCCCGGCCCCAAAGACGCCAGGAAGATCGGTTTGCGTTGAGCTGCGGGCTGCTGGGAAGCGTGTTGCAGCGCAGTATGCAGAGCGGCGCCGCAGGTCGAAGCCCCCAAATTCCCGCGGGTGGCTGCGATCGGTGGAAATGAGCTTGCCGGCACCTTCAACTGCTTCGCCAACAGTGTGACCAGCCGCGGATTGGGCTGGTGTGTGGCAAACGCGCCGGCTTCCTTGCGCGAAAGTCCGCTTCGGCGCTCCACTTCATGCACCACTTTCACCATGCGGTACACCGCGGCGCGAGAGAGTGCTTCCCCGTTGAATTGCACGGTCAGGCGTCCGCCGCCGGCGTCGCTGACGGAAATCGCTTCGGCATACTGTGCGGCGCACCCAAAGAAGAATTCTCCCAGCCGGTACGCTGGACGGTTCCCTTCGGGCTTTACGCTCGACAGCAGGAATGCGCTGGCGCCATCACCGAACAGGCCGCCGAACTCCCCGGCGGCGCGCCCGGGACGCAGGGACCTGCTGTGTACATCCGCGCTCGCCACCAGGATTCTCGCGCCACGGCCAGACGCCAGCAACGCCTGGGCCACGGCCAGCGCCTGCACCATTGCCAGGCAGCCGCTGCCGACATCCAGCGCGCTGCAAGTCTCCGGCAAACCGAGCCGCGCATGCAGAATCGCGGAAAGCGAGGGATAAGCATGGTGCGTCTCGCTGGCCGCCACGATCCAATCAATGCCGTGCCCTTTTTCCTTGCCGCCTGGCAACAGCGGCGCCGCCGCTTGCGCACCCAGCGTGCCCTCATTTTCCTCTTTCGCCGCATAGGCGAGCGACACGATCCCGGCGCGGTGGCGCAATTTGCCGGAAGGCATCCCAAAAGCGTGATCAACTTGTTCGGAAGGAACCACCCGCGAGCCAAATGCGCTGTTGGATCCGATTACGAAAACTTTCGATGATGGCAACCCAGGCCCCTTACGTTTCTCAGCGGATGCAAGACTCTGCAGTAACGGCTGAGGTTTATCGTGGAGCGATGAGAACTCTATCATCCGGCAGACGCGCCTCTATTTCCAGTGCAGATCGCAATCTCGCCTTCGGCTTCTCCTGCTCAGAAATACTCGATGGCCTCCGGGGAAGTGCGGAAGGCGTATTGCTCGGCCTGAAGCCGGAGCGCATCCTCAAGCGCAGCCTCGCGGCCGTGGGCGAACAGTGAATCGCTCGTGACGTCCGCAAACCCGTGCAGTTGAAGGAGCCGGTCTTCGGCATCACGTTGCGACTCAACAACTCCAGCGCGCCTCAGGTGCAGCGGCACAGCGCCTTTCTCTACCAGCGCCGGGCAAATGAGCAGAAATCGGTGGCAGTGCAGCGGGTCTTCTTCGGCGCAGAGGATTGCTGTAGGCGCTTCGCGGGCTCGGGCAATGGCGCGGTCCACTGCCTCCAGAAAATCGGGAGCTTTGCGCCGGCAGCCATAATCCACCAGGCCGTTCGGCAGGTAATAGCGCGGATCCAGGGGGCGCCCGCCAAGTTGCTCGCCAAAAAATTCGTAACGTATTTTCGCCGCGGTTAGCCGCGCTTCCAGCGGTTGGCGGTTGAATTGGGGATACCGAAAGCTCCCGGGCCGGCTGCGCACATCGCAAAGCACTTTAATCTCGTGGCGCAGAAGCGTGCCGAGCAGATCGGACATCTCCAGATTGGAGTGCCCCAGGGTGAATAGCTTTGGTTGCTTGGCGGCCGGTGCAGTCATGAGCGGATTCTGTTCCTTGGAAGTGTAACGCGTTCCGCCCCGCTGGGAATTTTCCTGCCCGGCTCCGGCTTGCATCCAAGAGGGCAGATTTCGACTCCGTTTTGCAAACAGCTTTCGTTTTTCTGTGTTTTACCGACGTCGCGTCTTGCCGAGCAGGCGCAGAATTTCCAGGTACAACCAGATCAGCGTCACCATCATGGCGAACGCGCCGTACCATTCCATGTACTTGGGAGCGCCCATGCGCGCACCCGTTTCGATCATGTCGAAATCGAGAACCAGGTTCAGCGCTGCGATGATCACCACGACCACGCTGATGCCGATGCCCAGCGGCGTACTGCTGTAGAGAACAGAAATCTGCGAGTGGAAGAACAGACTCATGATCAGATTCGCCGCGTAAACCAGCGCGACTGCTCCGGTCGCGGCGATCACGCCGAGCTTGAATCCCCGCGTGGCGCGCACGATGCCGGTCTTGTACGCTAGCAGCAAGACAAACAGCACGCCAAAGGTCAGCCCCACCGCTTGCACCGCGATACCCGGATAAGACTTCTCAAACACCGCCGAAATGCCGCCCAGAAATAACCCTTCGAGCAGCGCATAGATGGGCGCGGTGACCGGCGACCAGGTGTTCTTGAACACCGTCACCAGAGCGAGAACGAATCCGCCGAGCGCCCCGCCGATCATCCACGGAAAAGCTGCTTCCGGAGTGGGAGAATGGCTCAGACCCCAGGTCCATGCTGCCGCAATTACTACAAACAGAAGCAGCAGGCCGGTCTTGTTGACCGTGCCTTGGATGGTCATGCTTTCGCCGGCAGCAATCGGCGTAGCGAAGAACTTTTCTTTCAGAACAGGATTATTGGAGCGAAACAGCTCAGCCATCGAAATGTCCTCCAGCCCGCAAATGGGGCGTGTCTATTAGGATAGCATCAACGTGGCGAATCGAATGGAGCCGCTCGCAGAGCCTCGCAGCGAGGAGTCATTCATTTGGTCTGATCAGGAGAAAAGCTTAGTAGCGCTAACGGGAATCGAACCCGTATTTCGGCCTTGAAAGGGCCGCGTGCTAACCGTTGCACCATAGCGCCACAATCGTGGGAACCACAACCTTTCAATTATACGGAAATCGCGCGACTTGCGCCACGCGGGGGCAGGAAGTTATAAGTTCTAAGTGGTAAGTTTTAAGTTTCCGAAAGGCGGCCCCTTAGGTCGCGCAACGCTCGCCGAGTTCGGCAGGTGTTTTTACTAAAAACTTAAAACTGAGAACTGAAACCTTCTCTCACTTCCTGTCCTGCCACTCCTCGTGCCAGGCCATCTGAATGGCTTCGAGCTTGCTCTCGTTGGACTTCAGCGGATCACCCGCAAATCCCGGCAATTCCGTGATCCATCTGTGCAAGTCCGTAAAGCGGACAGTCAGCGGATCGACTTCGGGATACTTGTCCGTCAAGCCGATGGCAATATCATCGAGGTTGTCCCAATCAAAAGTCCGCGGCATGCCTCTGACTCCTTCAATGCGCCCGCCTCAGAAGGCGGCCGCTACAAAACCAGGTATGCGCTCCGTTCCGAATTTACTGATTACTGATTACTAATCACTGATTACTTTCCACACTCAGTGGTCCAGTTCCTTGGCGTAATTCTTGTTCCATTCGGGGATTTCCACCACGATGTCCGTGGTGCCGTCCGGCACGGTCTGGCAACCCAGGCGCGACTTTGGCGTGATGCCCGGCGCTTCATCGAGTTCGTCGAGCTCCGCGTCGGTAGCTTCGTTGCAGGATTCCAGACCTTCTTTCACGACCACGTGGCAGGTGGAGCAGGCGCAAACTCCGCCGCAGGCATGGTCCAGGCCCATCTTGAAGCCCTCGGAAATGTCCAGGATGCTGCCGGGCAGCCCGTTGTGCCCGTAGGGGAACTTTTCCGGGTCAACCTCAACGGTTTTGCCGCTCGGAAGAAAAGTGACCTTGAACTTCTTGGTCGCCTTCTTGTATTTTACTTCCTCGATGTACGGATTGCTGCCACCCATAGTTTTTCTCCAGCCAAGTCACGAAATTGGGTTGCTTGTAGGGGCGCAGCATGCTGCGCCCCTACAACAAAAACTTCAAATGCTAGACCTCCGCCAACTTTTTGCCCTCGAGCGCCGTCTGCACCGCTGAAGTCATCAGCAGTTCAGCCAGATGCTCCGTGGCGCCATTCAATTCATCGATCTGCCGCCGGATCAGCTTGTAGTCGCTGCCCTTCACCGCCTCTTGCAGCGCGGAAACACTGGCATCCACTTTCTGCCGCTCACCCGCGGCCAATTGCGCAGACTGCGGATTCGCCAAAGCCTTTGCCGTGGCCGATAAAATCGATTCCGCTTCGGTGCGCGCTTCGATCACCTGGCGCTCCGCGAAATCCTGCTCTGCATACTCGATGGATTCCTCGAGCATGCGTTCGATGTCCGCGTCGTTCAGGCCGTAGCTGGGCTGCACCTCAATCGTGTGCTGTTCACTGGTTCGCAAATCCTTCGCAGCCACCTGCAGAATGCCGTTGGCATCAATAAGAAACTTCACTTCGATGCGGGGTAGACCCGCCGGCGCCGGGGGAACGCGCAAAGTAAAACGCGCCAGCGAACGGCAGTCCTTCGCCAGCTCGCGCTCGCCCTGCAGGACATGGATGTCAATTCCGGTCTGATTGTCCACCCCGGTCGTGTAGAGCTCCTGGGCGCTCGCGGGAATGGTGGAGTTACGCGGGATGACCTTGGCGACGGCCCCGCCATAGGTCTCGATGCCGAGGGAAAGCGGCGTAACGTCCAGCAGCAGCATGTTCTTCACACCTTTGTCCAGGATATTGGCCTGCACCGCCGCGCCCAGCGCCACCACTTCGTCCGGATTTAGTTCGGTGTGCGGCTTGCGGTCGAAAAATTCCTGCACCGTGCGGCGAATCAACGGCGTGCGCGTGGTGCCGCCGACCAGGACGACTTCATCCAATTCGCTGGGCTTCAATTGCGCGTCGGCCAGCGCCTGCTTCACCGGCGCCACGGTGCGATCCACCACGGGACGAATCAGGGCTTCCAGCGCGCCACGTGTGAATTCACGCGCGAAAACTTTGCCGTTGGGCAGCGGAAAACGCAGCGCGGCCGTGGTTGTTTCGGAGAGCTGGTGCTTGATCTCAATCAGCGCCTTGCGGAGTTCCTGAGCCAGTTCGCCGTGCGGCGAAAAGTCGATCTGGTCGTGCTGCAGAATCTGCTCGTGGACAAAGGCCTGCAGCAGATTGTCAATGTCGTCGCCGCCCAGGTGCGTGTCGCCGTTCGTGGAAAGCACCTGATAAATGTCGCCTTCGCCGGTGGAAATCAGCTTGAGCACGGAAATGTCAAATGTGCCACCACCCAGATCGTAAACGGCAACCTTGCCTCGCTGCTTTTCGTGCAACCCATACGCCAGGGCCGCGGCCGTTGGCTCGTTCACCAGGCGCAGCACTTCCAGTCCGGCGAGCTTGCCGGCATCCTTGGTGGCTTGGCGTTGCGCATCGTTGAAATAAGCGGGCACCGTGATGACAGCGCGATCTACAGTTTCGCCGAAGTAGGATTCCGCCCAATTTTTTAGCTCGCGCAGAATGAATGAGGAAATTTCCGGCGGCGTGAAAACCTTATCCCCAAGCTGCACGCGGATCACATTCCTGCTTGCGGGATCGATGCGGAACGGGAAGAGCTTCAGTTCGCTCTGCACATCCGAAGGCCCGCGGCCCATCAGGCGCTTCACGGAATAAATGGAACGCTCCGGCTGGATCAGCAATCGGCGGCGCGCCGGTTCCCCAACGATGACGCTGCCGTCCGGATCAATGCTGACGATGGAGGGGCACAGCGTGCTTCCGGACGGCCCCGGAATACACTTCGGCTCTCCGGTCTGCGCATCCACGTACGCGACCAGGCTGTTCGTTGTGCCAAGATCGATGCCGACGATTTTTCCCATGAGGAGTTTTCAGTTTCCAAGTATCAGTTCACAGCCAGGACCCGAGCCCGACGACCACGTTACAGCAATTCCTTCTGAACGTTGACCACCAGGTTGCGAATGTACGAGCGGCGGTTCAACAGCTCATTGAGTTGCGCCATGATCTTCCCTCGATCTGGCTCACCCGCGCCCGCGTCGATGGCTCCGTCCCATTCCCGCGCTTTGGACTGCAGTGCGCCATCGACATCCTTCAGCTTCTCTTCAAAATTCTTTTCCGCGGCTTCCAGGCGATGCCGCAGCGAGGCAGTGTCGGTTCCCTCGGCCGTGGCTTCGCGGAGTTCGTCGAGCGATTCGTTCAGCTCGAAGACTTCCTCGAGCAATTCCGGAGGCGCCTGCTGCTTGTTCTCGCCGTTCTTGCGCATGCCCTCGATCGCCAGCAGGTATTCCACACGCGCGATGGGATCGCGCAGCGTGCGATAGGCGTCGTTCAGTTCCGAGCTGCGCTTGAGTGAAATTTCGCGCTCCTGCTCCGTCGCGCTGACAAAATTGTCCGGGTGCAGCTTCCAGCTAAGTTGCAGGAACTTCTGCTCGAGCGCGCCCATTTCGATCCAGAGCTTGCGTGGCAGCTCGAACATCGCGAAGTAGTCACTTCCCTGCGGAAGTTGCAGCAATTTGCCGCACCCTGGGCAGAAATGCGTGCCGATGGTGCGCTCGTGGCAATTCCAGCAGACCAGAGGAGGATTCGTGACGGGAAGTTGCGTGGACATGGAATTTTTCCTTACCGCTCCGCAAACATAAAAAAAGTGGCTGGCGTTTGCGGTGGCCAACCACTGGTCAGACCGAGTCAGTAACCGCCCGGGCACAGACTGAAATCCGTGCTGCCGCTAAGCCGTAAACGAACTGCCGCAGCCGCAACTCCGCGCGGCATTCGGATTCTGGAATACAAATCCCTGCCGCATGAGTGTCTCCTCATACTCCAGGGTGGTGCCATTCAGATACAGCAGGCTCTTGGGATCGACAAAAATCCTCGCGCCAAATTCCTCGAAAACTTTGTCGCGGTCACGCGCCTGCGTATCTAGCCGCATGGCATAAGACAACCCGGAGCAGCCGCCGCCTTGCACCCCGACGCGCAGGCCGCCAGTTTGCGGAGATACGCCTTCCTTGGCAAGCAGCGCGAGGATCTTCTTCGCGGCGTGTTCGGTCAGGTGAATTACCGGCCCGACTTTCTGAGTAACCTCGGTACTAACTTCCGTCGCCATGGCTCCAATCCTAACAATCTGCACGACCAAATAACTGGACAGCATCCTCCGACGGCCAACCCTCACCGCCGGAAGACGCCACTAGCGCCGAGCCGAGAATTAGTGAGACGCCTTCTCGTGCTCGGGAACTTCCACCCCGTGCTTCTTCTTCCAGTTGCCGATGGCGGCCTTGATGGCATCCTCGGCGAGCACGGAGCAGTGAATTTTGACCGGAGGCAGAGAAAGCTCGCGGACGATGTCCGTATTCTTGATGGTGAGCGCTTCCTCCACCGTCTTGCCCTTCACCCATTCCGTGGCGAGTGAAGAGCTGGCGATGGCCGAGCCGCAGCCGAAGGTCTTGAACTTGGCTTCTTCAATGACCTGCGTCTCCGGATTGATGCGCATCTGCAGCTTCATCACGTCGCCGCACTCCGGCGCGCCCACCAGGCCGGTCCCGACGTTGGGATCTTCCTTGGGCAGGCTGCCGACGTTGCGCGGGTTGTTGTAATGATCGACTACTTTTTCGCTGTATGCCATGGGCCGCTTGCTCCTTCTGGTTTTTCCTTGTTCAAACTTCAGCCCTTCGCCACGGTGACGAGCGAGCCAAATCCTGCATTTTTGATCGCCTTTTCGGTCAGGGCGATGTTCGTCAGAAACGCGGAACGCCCCGCAGTGAGTTCCCGCAACGCCTCGCGGATGTATTCCGCGGTGAGCCCCAGAACATGGAGGAACTGCCGCACGTCCTGGAGGTGATAAAAAGCGCGCTCCGCAGTAGGCGCCGGTTCGTCGCCATCCTGATACGCCTGAAACGTCACGCGAAATGGTGCCGACGTTCCGGCAATGGACCGGTGAATCCTGAGTGTCCCTTCACTTGCAATTGCACTTGGCATTTTCCTTCCCTTTTATCTTTCCCTGATTTACGCGGTCTGCCACTTGACCTTGGAGATGTCGATCCCCTCCTTGGCCATTTCATAGAGCGGCGAAAGTTCGCGCAGCTTGGTCACAACCTGCACCATTTTGTCGATCACGTAATCCACTTCTTCCTCGGTATTGAAGCGCCCCAGGCCGAAGCGGATCGACGTATGAGCCAGGTCCTCGCCCACGCCTAGAGCTTTGAGTACGTAACTCGGTTCCAGGGTTGCCGAGGTGCACGCGGAACCGCTGGAAACCGCAACGTCGTTGATTCCCATCAGGAGCGACTCGCCTTCGACATAGGCGAAGCTCATGTTGAGGTTGTTCGGGAGGCGATGCTCCATCGAACCGTTGATGAAAGTCTCGTCGAGTCTGGCCTCCAGCCCGGCCTTCAGCCGCTCGCGCAACGCGAGCATCCGCTTGGTCTCTTCCGGCATTTCCTGCTGACAAATCTCGCAAGCTTTGCCGAGGCCCACGATGCCAGTGACGTTGAGCGTCCCGGACCGCATGCCACGCTCGTGACCGCCGCCATCGATAATGGCTGCGAGCTGCACGCGCGGATTGCGCCGGCGAACATACAGCGCACCAACGCCCTTCGGCCCGTAGATCTTGTGCCCGCTAATCGCCAGCAGGTCGATATTGTCCTTTTGGACGTCCACCGGGATTTTGCCAACAGCTTGCACGCCATCCACCGCCAGGAAGATGCCGTGCTCCTTGGCAATCTTGCCGATTTCAGCAATCGGGTTAATTACGCCAATTTCATTATTGGCGTACATGATGCTGATGAGAATCGTGCTCGGTCTGATGGCCTTGCGTACGTCCTCGGGATCCACGCGGCCGTCCCTCTGCACCGGCAGATAGGTGACCTCGAACCCGTGCTTTTCCAGGTTCTTGCAGGTGTCCAGCACGGCCTTATGCTCGATCGCCTGGGTAATGATGTGATTGCCCTTTTCGCGGTACATTTCCGCGACGCCCTTCAACATCAGGTTGTCGGATTCCGTCGCTCCGCTGGTGAAGATGATCTCCTTCGGCGTCGCGTTGATCAGGGAGGCTATCTGCTGCCGGGCAGTCTCCACCGCTTCTTCGCCAGCCCAGCCGAACGAGTGGTTGCGGCTCGCGGCGTTCCCGAACTTCTCCGTGAAATAGGGCAACATCGCCTGCAACACGCGCGGATCCATCGGCGTGGTGGCGTGATTGTCCATGTAAATCGGCAGCTTGACAGCCATTTCCGTATTCTCCTATCCAGACCGGGATTCCGCTCAGCCGGTTACGGCCAAGCGCTCCATCCCTTTCAATTCCACGAGCGCGGGCTCCGGGGTGTCCTCGGTCAACTGCGCGATGGTCACCGTACTCAACACGCTCAAAATACTTTCATTCACACGGCGCAACGGTTCTTTGATGGAGCAACGCTCCGTTGCGTCACAATTTCCGTGCGTTGTCACGCAGGAGGTGATCAGCACCGGCCCATCAATTGCCGTGATCACTTCCAAAGCAGACACTTTCTCTGGCGCCTTCGCCAGTTGGTACCCGCCGGTCGAACCGTGCTTCGCCGTAACCAAACTCTGCCGGGCCAGTTTCTGCAGCACCTTGGCCATCAACGTGGCGGAAATCCCATACTCCTCGGCGATTTCGCTCGCACTGCACGCGTGCTGCTCGCGGTGTTTGGCCAAATGCTTCATGGCAATCAAGCCATAGTCCGCCTTCTTGGAGAGTTTGAACATTCCGCTTGCCTGCTGCCCCCAGAACGGCTCAGCAAATATGCGACTGTTCTAGTCGCAATTTAAACTATATCCTCTGACGGGCGCTCTTGTCAACTCTCCACGTTTTTCAAGATTCTCAGCAAACTATTAATTTGCTTAATCTTAGAGTAAGACCAATTCGGTCGGATATAGAGGACTTTTCGCTAAATGGATGATTTTGAAGGGTGAATGGCAACCAGGGTCCTCCCAACGGCAACCGCCAGCTGTACGTTTGCAGGGCTTCTCAAAGTGCGGAACAATACAGCCCGTTCCCCTGGCGAACTGGACGCAATCCGGCCGACACAGGCCGGACATTACTTTGCGATTGTGCACGACCCTCCAGCGGTGGCCGCCTCGATCAACTTCTGAAACGCCGGCAGCGCCGGAATCGTCAGATGAGCCTTATGGGCCTGCACTTCAAGCAATCTCAGACCGTCGAGCTGTTGCGTCTTGAGTTCTGGGGAGAGAAGGGCACCCAGGGTGATGCGGTCAATCGCGGCGAGCGCGAGTTCCGCAGCCTGGGAAAGCGCCGACGAAGCGGGACTGGCTTCCTTCACAAGGAATGACCGTTCCGCAAGAGCCCGGAGGCGCGCGTCGTTCCCCGCCCACTGCACAAGTTGTGCGCGCAGTTCGGACGCCTTGGCAAAGTCCTTGCAAGAGCTGGCGAGGTACTCATCCACTTTTCCGGAAAACAGGCGAGATGCTTCGCTTTCCGGATTCACAGCATCCACGACGTGGTCCAAAGGCGTCTGGCTGGTAGGCTCCTTGCCAATTCCCTCTCGAGTGTAGTCCTTCACGGGTTCGAGGGCCTCGACAAGTGACTGCACGGCCACGATTTCTTCGGGCGAAGAGGTTCCGGCTATTCGCTCGATCATTCCCCGCTGGTACGTGCGATGGTTCAGGCCCACCCACTCCAGGCGCTGGCTGATCACGGGCAGCCGTGAGTACAGCGAAGCTGGATCGCGGACATCCGCGGGCGACCAAAGCCTTTCGGCAATCGCCGCGGTGCGCGGCCAGATGCGTGAATCGATGTTTTCCGGGTCCACGTATTCCGACCACATGCAGGCCTCTCCGCCAAGCACCAGCTTCTGCTCTTCGGGTGTGAGGTTTGCCGCGGCGTCTCCCAGCGGATCGACGGCATAGTGCCGTGCCGCGCTCCAACCCAGATCCACGTAATAGCCGTTTGAAAGAATCCCGCGATAACCTTGCTTTGCCGCGGCCGCCAGCGAATCCGCGCCGCGCCAGGATTGGATTACGATGCTCTTCGGCACGCCCGGCACCAGGATTTCGTCCCAGCCGATGGGCGTTTTCCCGTGTTTCACCACAAGCTCTTGCACGCGCTGGCTGAAATACGCTTGCAGGGCATTATTGTCCTTGATCCCGTGGGCCTTCTTGTACGCCTGAATGCCCGCATTGGCGTCCCATTCTTTTCCATTCACCTCATCGCCGCCGATATGAAAGAACGCGTCCGGAAAGATTTTCGCCATTTCCGCGATGAATTCGTTGAGAAACTTGTACGTTTTCTCATTGGTAGGATCCATCGCCGGATCGAAAACGCCCCATTTGCGCTCGATCTGGTAGGGCCCGGCGCCGCTGGCCAGTTCCGGGTGGCCCACGAACCAGGCTGTGCTGTGGCCGGGCATATCGAATTCCGGCACGACGCGAATGCCGCGGTCGCGGGCATACGCAATCAAGCTGTGGATTTCCGTCTGCGAGTAGTAAAGCCCGTCGGAACCCAGCTCGTGCAGTTTGGGATATTTTTGGCTTTCCACGCGGAAGCCCTGATTTTCAGACAAGTGCCAATGGAAGACGTTCAGCTTGACGGCTTCCATGCCGTCCAGATTGCGCTCCAGTACCGCGATCGGCATGAAGTGGCGTCCGGAATCAATCATCAAGCCGCGCCAGGAAAATCTCGGTTGATCCTGAATACTGACAACTGGCGTCCCGAAACCGTCCGGCGTGATGTTGACCAACTGCAGAAATGTCTGTAGCCCGCGCAACACTCCCAGGGGATTCGCTGCATGCAGCTTCGCGCCAGACAGGGTTACGTCCAGCGTGTAGGACTCATCTTCGCCAAGTTCCTGGACCACTCTGCTCTCATGCTCGGTGGTCACCAGCAGCGTCGCTTTTGCTGGATCACCTGTTTCTCGGTTCGCAAACACCAGGGCCGTCTGGCGGTGGAGTTGTTCCAGGAACCGCTGTCCAGCACGCTCCAGCCGGGATTCCCGGTAACCCGCAAAAGCCAGGCGGAAATTCTCGTCCACCCTCAGGAAGCCGTTCCCCGCTTGCAGCTTGGCGGGCAGAGGCATCAGGTACACGGACGGAGGAGATTGCGCGCGCATCGAAAGTGCTCCAAAAGCCAGCGACAATACGGGAACGAAAACGGCAATTTTGCCGGGGAAAAGACTCCGCATAGAGCAATCCTCCAGAAAATCCATCCGCTGCGATCAAGGAACCCATCTGTGGCACTGCGAAACACTTGAGATTGGCATAATTCTCTCCCTAAGGGAAATGCTTTCCCTTCGCCAAGTCCCTGATTTTGCAAGTTCCCTCGCCCTTTGCGGAATGTTTAGGATAGAATGTGCGGCGGACGCCTACGAAATGAAAACTTCTGTAGCCATCTACCCCGGTTCGTTCGATCCCGTAACGAACGGTCACCTGGATCTGATCGAACGCGGGGAGAAGATGTTTGACCGCCTGATCGTTGCGGTTTTGAAGAACCTGGAAAAAGAACCGATGTTTTCCGTCGCCGAGCGCGTGGATATGCTCCGCGAGGTCACAAAGAAATGGGATTGCGTGGAGGTGGACGTCTTCGAGGGGCTGCTGGTGGATTACGCCCGGCATCGCGGAGCCGGCGTAATCCTCCGCGGGATTCGCGCCATTTCCGATTACGAGTACGAGCTGCAGATGGCGCTGATGAACCGCAAGCTGGAGCCGCGCCTGGAAACCGTTTTCATGCTGCCCAGCGAAACCTACAGCTACCTTAGCGCCAAGCTGGTCCGGGAACTCGCGCAGCTCGGCGGACCGCTCAACGGGCTGGTTCCCGCGACAGTGGAGCAGCGCCTGCGCACAAAAGTCTCCTGAATCAGGGGCCTCCAAAGGTTGGGACGGTGGTGCGCTATGACCTCGGGTTGCGCGTCACAACGGCTGTCCCGCTGCTACGTTCTTCCCGATTGAATTTCTCCCCGTTTTCCTGAAAACTGTTGGGTTATATCTGCTAGCTCGCTCCAAGGAGAGCATGTGCAACTAACCAACCGCATCAACCGCATTCAGATCTCGCCGACCGCGGCGGTCATCAATGCCGCGGCGCAGCTTAAGGCCCAGGGCGTGGACCTCGCCGATTTCGGTCCGGGCGAACCCGACTTTCCTACTCCCGATCACATCAAGAAAGCTGCCATCAAGGCCATCGAAGAGAATCGCTCCAAGTACACGCCCACCGGCGGAATCATGCCGTTGCGTGAAGCGATTGTGGCGTGGCACAAGCGCGAGCTTGGCTCCGACTACACCGCAAAAGAATGTGTGGTCAACGTCGGCGGGAAGCACGCCATCTTCAACACCGTGTGCGTGCTGATCCAGCACGGCGACGAGGTCATTCTGCCCGCTCCGTATTGGGTCAGTTTCCCGGACATCATCAAGTATGCCGGCGGAACCCCGGTGATTGTGCAAACACGCGCGGAAGACGGATTCGGGGCCAAAGCGGCCGACATTGAAGAAGCCATCACGCCAAAAACGAAGATGGTCATCATCAATTCACCGTGCAATCCGACGGGCGGCGTCGTCACTCCCGAGGAATACCAGCGCATCCTGGCGCTCTGCAGGAAACATAACATCTGGCTGATGGACGATGAGTGCTATTCGCATTTTGTGTACGAGCCGCACAAGCCGTTTTCGATCGCCAGTGCCAAGGACTCAAAAAGCAACGTCATCGTGATTGGTTCGGTGTCCAAGACATTTGCGATGACCGGCTGGCGCATCGGCTATACGCTGGCACCGGAGCCGCTGATTCAGGCCATCATCAAGGTGCAGAGCCAGTCCACATCAAACCCCACCTCCATCGCGCAATACGCGGCGCTGGAAGCCATGCGTGGCACGATGGACACGTTGCCGGTCATGCTCGCGGAATATGCCGCGCGGCGCAAACGCATCGTCGAGGGGCTCCGCGCCATTCCCGGCGTGACTTGCGAATGGCCGGGCGGCGCGTTCTACGCGTTCCCGAATGTGTCCGCGCACCTTGGGGAAGGCAAGGACGCTATTGCGAAGGACTGCACCGATCTGGCGAAGTTGCTGCTAGAGCAAGCGCACGTTGCGCTGGTCCCTGGCGCGGCCTTTGGCGCACCCGGCTTCCTGCGGCTTTCCTACGCAACTTCGTTGGAACGCATTGACGAAGGGCTTCGCCGGCTGCGGAAAACATTCGTGCGCGCCGAGGCTGCCTCCTGAACCGTGATCGAGCCCGTTCCAGCGCGCATCGAACCGTTCTTTAGCCCGCGCCCGTGGGGTGCGCGCTCGCTGGCTCCCTTTTTCCCTGAAAAAACCAACCTGAAGGAGCTCTTGGGCGAGGCGTGGCTCACCAGCGCGGACAGCCCCGTCGCCAACGGTCCTTTTACCGGAAAATCCTTAGGGGAGAGTTGGCGAGCCATGCCCGAGGAATGGCGTGGTACCCGGCTTGGCCACTATTGCGGCTTCCCGTTGCTCGTGAAGTTCATCTTCCCGTGCGACATGCTCTCAATCCAGGTGCATCCCGATGACGCCTATGCGGCAACGCACGAGCAGGAGGCCGGGGGACGCGGCAAAACCGAGATGTGGCACATCCTCTCCGCTCAGCCTGGAGCGGAATTGCTGATCGGATTGAAGACCGGGGTGACAAAAGAAGTGTTTCGCGAGAGCATCGCCAAAGGCAATGTCGAAGCCCTCTTCCTACGCCACCCGGTGCGCCCTGAAGAGACTTATTTTCTGCCTGCGGGCACGCAACACGCCATCGGGCCCGGCATGGTTCTTTGTGAAGTGCAGGAGTACTCGGATTTGACCTACCGGGTGTACGATTTTGGCCGTGTCGACCCTTCCGGCAAACCGCGCGAACTGCATATCGAGAAGGCGCTGGAAGTCACGAATTTTGCGGGGACGCGGGGCGGCAAGATTCCCCCACTCGCGCTCCATTCGCCCGATGCCAAAAAGCAATTGCTGGCGGCGTGCGAATTCTTTGCCACGGAGCGCTGGGACTGCCACAAGACAACGCTCATCGAAAGCGACCCGGAGCGATTCCAGTTGCTGGTCATTCTGCAGGGCCACGGCAAAATTTACGACACGGACAGAGCGCTCGATTACCGCATCGGCGAGGCATGGTTTCTTCCGGCTTCCCTACCGGTGCTTTCTTTGCAGCCCGCAAGCGCGACCGCACTTTTGCGCATCACGGTGCCGGATCTTGCGGCGCTACATCGTCAACTGCGAAGAATGGGTTTTGAGGAAGCGGCGATTGCCCGCGTCCTATTTGAGTAACGCTGCATGACCAAGCAAGAACTGAGCACCCACGCCATCATCCTCGCCGGGGGACGCGGCACGCGCTTCTGGCCGCGCAGCCGCACACGCACGCCAAAGCAGTTGCTCAACATTGTGGGCAAAACCACCATGCTGGAGCAGACCGTGGCGCGGCTCCGGCCACTTTTTCCCGCGGATCGCATCTGGTCCGTCACAAACGCCGAGCAAGCCGTGGCTTTGTGCAAGCAACTGCCGGCGGCGGCCCGCCGGCGCGTCTTGACGGAGCCCGTTGCCAGAAATACCGCTGCGGCCATCGCGCTGGCAGCCATTCACGTCCGCCATGCGGCAAAGGGCGATGCGTTGCTCGCGGTTCTGCCCGCGGATCATTACGTCGCGCGGCCGGAAAGTTACCGGGAAATTGTGCGCGCTGCGCTGAAGCTTGCGCGCGAGCCGGAACGCATGGTGGTGCTGGGAATTCCACCCACGCGCCCGGATACGGGTTTTGGCTATGTCGAGAAGATGGGTGAGCCGCTGGATGTGGACGGCTACCCCGTATACGCCGTCCGGCGCTTCACGGAAAAGCCGCAGCTTGAAATGGCCAAGGAATATGTCGCCTCGGGAAATTACCAGTGGAATGCCGGAATGTTTTTCTGGCGTGTGTCCACGTTCCTGGCAGCGCTGAAGAAATACCTTCCCAAGACTCATGACGCACTGGAAGCGTTGGCTCTGCACATCGGGAAACGCAGCTATGCCGCCACGCTGAAGAAAACCTACGGGAAGCTCGAGAACATTTCGGTGGACTACGCTATCTTGGAACACGCCACGCGCGAAGATGGCGCCAGCCGGGTCTTCGTGATCCCCGCGGACATCGGCTGGAGCGATATCGGCTCCTGGGCCGCGGTTTATGAACTCGCTGCAAAGCAGCCAGGTGAAAACATTTTAGCGGGTGAGGGCCACACCATCGATGCGGGAGGCAATTTCCTGTGGAGCCCGGATAAGTTCGTTGCGGCCATCGGCGTGCGTGACCTTGTCGTGGTGGATACGCCGGATGCGCTGCTCATTTGCCCCCGTGAGCGCGCCCAGGACGTCGGCAAAATCGTCAAGGCCCTGGAAGACAAGAAACGAAAAAAGCTCCTCTAGCCGCCTCATCTCGAAGCAGGCCATTGCGGTATTTGGCCTCCCAGGCGCTTCGCGTATACTCACAAGCAATGACCAATATCAAGTTTGGAACCGATGGCTGGCGCGGCGTGATCGGCGAAGATTTCACGCCGGAGAATGTGCGCTTGGTCTCTTATGCCATTGCGCGCTATGTGGTTCGCGGCGAAGACGCGCGAAAGGGCGTGCTGATCGGCTACGATCACCGCCAATTTGCGGATCGCACAGCGGCCGAAATCGCCGAGGTCATCAGCGCGACGGGGACACCCGTCTGGCTGGCAGACAAACCCTGTCCGACGCCCGCCATTTCCCTGCTGGTGCGGCAACGCGGCGCGGCCGGGGGCATCGTCGTCACCGCCAGCCACAATCCTGCCCAGTGGAATGGGATCAAATACAAGGCAAGCTATGGCAGCAGTGCGCTGCCATCCATCGTGGCTCAGATTGAAAGCGAGCTCGAATCTGTGCTGCATACGGGAGTGCCGCCGTTGCCGCCGCGCAAGGATTTGATCCACTCATTTGATCCGCGGGGGCCATATCTCGATACGGTGGAAAAACTTGTGGACTGGGAGAAGTTGCGCGTCGCGAAATTTCGATTTGTTTCGGACCCTATGCATGGCTCCGCGGCAGGGTTGCTGCCCGAATTGTTCACCCGGAATGGCGTGAAATGCGATGAGATTCGCGGCGCGCGCGATCCGCGCTTCGGAGGTGTGCATCCGGAGCCGATCGAGCCGCACATCGAAGCGTTGCGCAAAGCGGTCCTTGCCGGGAAGTATGACGCGGGCTTCGCTGCGGATGGCGATGGCGACCGCATTGGCGCCATCGATCGCAACGGCAGCTTCATCAACCCCCACCAAATCTTTGCGCTGATGGTTTGGCACCTCGCCGGCACGCGAAATCTTCCCGGCGATATCGCCAAAACCTTTTCGGTGACCAAGCTGATCGATAAACTCGCCGCCAAATACGGCCGCAAGCTCCACGAAGTTCCCGTGGGTTTCAAATACATCTGCGAACTCATGTTGGAACAAAATATCCTGATCGGCGGAGAAGAAAGCGGCGGCATCGGCACCAGCCTGTATTTGCCCGAACGCGATGCCACGGTCTCCGCACTTCTGCTTGCCGAACTCATGGCCTGGCACGGCAAGTCGCTGGGAGAGTTGCTTGACGCGCTGCACGCGGAATTTGGCGAACACCGCTACGGCCGCATCGATCTGGACGTGACCCGCCGGCAAAAGGAAAAGGCCATTGTTTATTTTTCCGATGGCCATCTGCAGCGGTTACTCAACTGGCCTGTGGTGCGGCGGGAATCCCTGGATGGAATAAAGGTCTATCTGGGCGATATTGGATGGGTAATGGTGCGCGCTTCCGGTACCGAGAATCTGTTGCGAATCTATTCCGAAACAACCAGCGCGGAAACCACTCAGAAAGTCTTGCAGGCTACAGTTGCGGCGATTCAAGACCTCTAGGGGATGAAGATGCAAACCGTGAATCTGGCCGATAAGTTCAGCAAGTTTCAGGATTACTGCAAGCCCCGCCTCATCGGCGAAGTGAATGACTTCCATGTAAAAGCCGTGAAGCTGAAGGGCGAATTCCTATGGCACCACCATGAAACGGAAGATGAGCTCTTTCTAGTGGTCAAGGGAACCTTGCGCATGAAGTTTCGCGGCCATGAAGCGGTTGTGCGCGAAGGGGAGTTTGTCATCGTGCCTCATGGCGTGGAGCATCTGCCCGTTGCCGACGAGGAAGTTCACATTGTCCTGTTTGAACCGAAGAGCACGCTGAACACCGGGAACATCAGCAACGAAAGGACCGTCAGCCAACTCGAGCGGATTTGAAGCAGCCCGTCGCCCCATCGGCGATAGATACGGAGCACTTATGGATCATCGCTTCTACACCATGGACGTTTTCACCACCACGCGCTTTCAAGGCAATCCCCTCGCCGTCATCACCGATGGCGACGGTTTTTCGCACGATCAGATGCTGGCTATCGCCCGCGAGATGAACCTTTCGGAAACGGTGTTCGTGCAAAAGCCCACCAACGATCGCGCGCTGGCGCGTCTGCGCATCTTCACCACGAAGGAAGAACTCAAGCTGGCCGGCCATCCGGTAATCGGAACGTGGTTTCTGCTCGCGGAGCTGGGCGTCGTTCCCGCACAGGAAGGCGGTGTGCACGTGATGCAGCAAACGGGCGCGGGCATTCTTCCCGTGGAAATCCGGTTCAAGGACGGGCGGCCGCAGCGCGTGACGATGACGCAAAAAGAAGCCATCTTCAAACCTTCGAAGGTGGATCAGAAAAAACTTGCCGCCGCTCTTGGTTTCACTCCCAAGGACTTCGATCCGAAGCTCCCGCCGGAGTTCGTCTCGACCGGTATTTTCAACCTAATGGTGCCGCTGCGGAACCGCGCAGCGCTGGCGAAAATCGAAATGAACATGGTGGAATTGGCGCGGCTGATCGGCAAGCAGGGTGCGCTCGCGTATTGCTTCGCGCTTGGGAATGGCACCGCCGCTTTCGCCCGCGGGATGATGCCCTGGGAACTCTACGAAGATGCCGCCACAGGATCGGCGGCGGGCTCGCTGGGAGCGTATCTTGTGAAACGCGGGAAGCTGGGCGCGGGACACACGCTGCATGTTTCCCAGGGAGTGGAGATGGGGCGCCCCAGCGAAATTGAGGTGGAAGTCTCGCAAACCGGGAAAAAACTCACCCCAAGAGTCAGCGGCGCGGCTGTGAAAGTCTTTGAAGGCGTGATCCGCACTTGATGCACCGGCTCGCCTCTTCAAAATGAAAAAGGGCTTCGGGTTCCACCGAGGCCAGAAAATCCCGCGACTACGATTCCTGCATTGTCTTACGAAAAGTGTCCAAAATCCCGTTCACGAAGCCGCCCGCTTCTTCCGAGGAGAACTTCTTGGCCAGATCCACCGCTTCATTGATCACCACTTTCGGCGGCGTGTCCGTGGCGCGCAGTTCGTGCAGTGCCAGCCGAAGAATAGCGCGGTCGATGACGGAAAGGCGTTCCAGGCGCCAGTTTGCGGCATGCTTTGAAATCAATTCGTCAAGCGCTTTGGAATCGTGTACGGCGCCTTCAAACAGCTGATTGGCAAACGTGCGCGTTTGCTCTGCGGCTTTGGCGCCCTTCCAGAATTTTGCTTCGAGTTTCGCAGCTTCCTGCTGGCTCATCTCCCACTGAAAGAGCATCTGCATGGCAAACTCGCGGGATTTGGTTCGCAGGGACACGTTAGGTTCGCCGGCCTTTGCGCGCTGCCACCGGCTTTGCGGCGCCGCGGAGCTTCCGCGCAAGCTGCGCCATCTCAATCGCCCCGAGCCCCGCCTCAAAGCCTTTGTTGCCGCCCTTCAGGCCCGCGCGATCGACGGCTTGCTCGAGCGTATCGCAGGTCAACACACAAAACATAATGGGAATCCCGGTATCCATCTGCGCGAGTTGCAAACCCCGTGCCGTTTCCGAGCAGACATAATCGTAATGCGCGGTTTCGCCGCGGATAATGCACCCGATGGCGATCAGCGCATCATATTTTCCGGTCATCGCGAGTTTCTTGGCCGTCAAAGGTAGCTCAAACGACCCCGGCACATGTGCCACATCAATATTCTTGCTGCCTGCGCCCGCGCGCTCCAACGCATCTACTGCACCCTGCAACAGCCTTTCAGTAATGAAACTGTTGAACCGGCTGACAGCGATCCCGAAGCTCAAGCCGTCGGCACTTAAGCCGCCATCGATTTTCCCAAACTTGTGATTTTCTACCATTCTCGATCCGCCCGCGTAAAACTTCGCGCACTAAATCATGCGCTTCATCTGCTACTTCCCTTTGAAGGTGGCTGCGCGCTTCTCCAAAAATGCTTTGGTTCCCTCCCGCATGTCTTCCGTAGCACAGCATAGCCCAAAAAGAGTGGCTTCCAGGAAGAGACCTTCCTCCTGCGGCATCTCCACGCCGCGCTCGATGGCCTCCATGCAGTATTTCACGGCCAGCGGCGCTTTCTCGATAATCTTTTTTGCCAAGGCTTCAGCGACGGACAACAGTTCAGCGGGTTCGCAGACGTGATTCACCAGCCCGATGCGTTGCGCCTCCTCCGCCGTAATCATTTCGCCCGTCAAGCAAAGTTCGTGAGCCACGCCTTTGCCGCAAAGCCGCGCCAAGCGTTGCGATCCACCGTAGCCGGGAATGATGCCGAGCTTCACTTCGGGCTGCCCAAGCTTTGCGGTTTTGCTGGCCAGCCGAATGGAACAGGCGAGCGCCAGCTCGCACCCGCCGCCGAGCGCAAACCCGTTAATGGCGCAGATGGAGGGCTTGCCGATGGTCTCCAGCAGGTGGAACACGCCCTGGCCGAAAATGGAAAACTCCTGGCCATTCACGGGCGTTTGCTGCGCCAATTCATTGATATCGGCGCCGGCAACAAACGCCTTTTCGCCGGAGCCTGTGAGAATCAGCACGCGCACCGCTGCGTCATCGCGCGCGTCCAGCAGCACCTGTTGCAATTCCTCGACGGTCTTGCGGTTCAGCGCGTTCAACACCTTGGGCCGGTTGAATGTGATATGGGCAATTCCTTCCTTTTTCTCGTACAGCAGGTTTTCGTAGGCCATCATTTCTTCCCTAAAGTTGCATCGGTTTCGGATTATTCGGGTCGCTGTAGTCGTAGAATCCGCGGCCGCTCTTTTTGCCGTGCCAGCCCGCCAGCACCATGCGCTTCAAGAGCGGTGGCGCAGCGAAACGCTTTTCCTTGAACTCGTCGAACATGATCTGAGAAATGTAATACGTCGTGTCGAGGCCGACAAAATCAAGCAGAGTGAAAGGCCCCATGGGGTAGCCGCAGCCCAGCTTCATCGAGTTGTCGATATCGAGTACGGAGCCGACGCCCTCCTCCAGCGCGCGAATCGCGTCCAACAGGTACGGCACCAAAAGCCGGTTCACGATGAACCCGCCGCCGTCCTGAGCCCGCACCGGGGTCTTGCCCAGCTTCGCTCCGAAGCCGACCATTTCCTCATAGACGCTCAGGTCGGTCGCAATCGTCCTGACCACTTCCACCAGCTTCATCACCGGCACCGGATTGAAAAAATGCAGGCCGACGAAGCGCTGCGGCCGCTTCGTGGCTGCGGCAATTTCCGTAATCGTGAGGGATGAAGTATTGCTCGCGAAAATGGTGTTTGGGCCGCAAATGACATCCAATGCGGAGAATAGCTCCCTTTTTGCCGGCAATTGCTCAATGATTGCTTCCACGATTACGTCGCAATCCTTCAGGTCCTCAAGGGAAGTCGTGCCCTTCAGTCGCCCTCGGATTTCGCCCTTTGCCGCTTCCGTCAGACTGCCTTTCTCCACCAGCCGCGCCAAATTCTTCTCGATGCCCTTGAGACCTTTTTCGACAAGCTCCACGCTCACTTCCCTCACCACGGTCTGAAATCCGGCTTGCGCCGACACCTGCGCGATTCCCGAGCCCATCAGCCCACACCCAACGACGCCGACTTTTTGGATCGCCATTTTCTTTCCTCACATCTGCGAATTCCGATGCCTGCGGCGGGAACAACTACCCCGGAAAAGTGTACCAGAGGTTTCCGCAGAACTCCCGGCCCGTCAGTTTCCCAAGGCTTCCACGATCATGGCAATCCCCTGGCCCCCGCCGATGCACGCCGTGGCCAAGCCGTAGCGCAAACCCTTGCGGCGCAATTCGTTCAACACAGTGATCACCAGGCGCGTGCCGGATGCGCCCAACGGATGACCAAGAGCGATCGCGCCTCCATTCACATTCGTTTTATCGCGCGGCAGCCCGAGTTCCTTCTCGACCGCCAGATACTGCGCGGCAAACGCTTCGTTCACTTCGATGCGATCGATCTGTTCCAGCTTCAGCCCCGCAAGTTGCAACGCCTTGCGCGTGGATGGCACCGGCCCAATCCCCATGATGCTGGGATCGACCCCCGCCACGGCCCAGGACACAATTCTGCCGATCGGCTTAAGCCCGCGTTCCTTCGCTGTTTTTCCCCGCGTCACGATCACGGCTGCCGCTCCATCCACAATCCCGCTGGCATTTCCCGCCGTGACAATGCCGCCCTTCTTGAACGAAGGTGGCAGCTTTTCCAGCGTCTCCATGGTTGTTTCCGGCCGGCGATGATCATCCTCGCTCACCAGCGTCACCTTTTTCCCCTGCCTGACTTCCACAGGCGCGATCTCTTCCCGGAAATATCCCGCCTTCGCAGCAGCATCCGCCGCCTTCTGGCTCCGCAATGCATAGAGGTCCGCGTCCTGTCGGGTGATCCCGGTCTGCGCCGCGAGTTTTTCCGCCGTGAGCGCCATCGGCAGTCCGCAATAGGTGTCCGTCAATCCCACAAAGAGAAAATCCTCCAGAACGCCGCCGCCGAGTTTCAGACCACTGCGTGCCCCGCGAATCACAAATGGCGCCTGGGTCATGTTCTCCATGCCGCCTGCAAGCACGATATTTGCCTCGCCCAGCAACAGCCGTTGCCCCGCCTGCACTATCGCTTCAATGCCTGACCCACACAGGCGATTGACGGTCACCGCCGGCGTTTCCATCTTCAAGCCGGCTTTCAAACCCACATGCCGCGCGCCATAGATAGCATCCGCGCTCGTCTGCATAACGTTCCCGAAAATGACGTGATCGATTTCGTTCGGATCAACGCCCGACCTTTGAATCGCGGCTACGGCCGCATGGCTGCCCAGGTCGATTGCAGATACTTCCGAGAACACCCCGGTATAACGCGCCATGGGCGTGCGCGCGCCCGCAACGATTACCACATCGGTTGGAAACATGTTTGCCTCGCTTGCAATGATTTTAGTGCTGGAAGCCCGCGATCGGGCGGGCTTTGCTTCACAGCCGTTGAATTTCGGCGACCACCACGGTGTCTCCCCCGCGTTTCCGCGCTTCATCGATGCTTGATTCCGCGCGGTTGATCAGGTCGGTCACAATATCTTCGCTTTCATACTCCTGCTTCGCCACAGCTTCCACAATTCCCGCGCTCAGCGTGATCTGCGTCGAATCCCACGGCGGGCGAACCCCCGCGGCGGCGCGGCGCAGCTTCTCCACCAGGTTCTGCGCGCCCGAAAGCGATGTGTCGGGCAAAATGAATGCCAGCGCCCACGACGTGTACTTCACGGCCATATCGTTTTGCCGGACCATGGGCTGCAACGAGCGCGCCAACTGCTCCAGGAATTTCTCGAGAGGTGTTTCCCCCTGCTGGCGCAGCATTTCTGCTCCGCGGTCGATCTGCAGAACGGCCAGCGAAAGCGGGGTCCCCTGTGTGCGCGCGCGGTCCGCTTCATTCAGGAGACATCCAACGTAGGAACTGCGGCTGAGTAATCCAGTGCGTTCATCCGAAACGCCCATGCGGCGTACTAGCGAGCGCAACCGCGTGTGGCTGACGCTCATCATCATCTGGTCGCCAATGGCCTGCAGGAAGTAGGTCTCATTCGGCTTCCAGCGGTGCTCCCCCTGGTGGCCGACGATCAGCATCCCCGCCGGGCTTTGCGTCTCCTTGTCCGTGATGGTTACACCCAGTGCCGTCTGCAGTCCCAGCTCGTTCAGGATGGATCCCTCGCTTGCGTCCACCACCAGCCCGCCCAGTTCGTCCGGCACGGCTTTTTCCATCTGCGCGAGCACGAACACCACTTGCGCGCCCGGTGCGGGCTTCAATCCCGACGTACAGTATTCCGCGGCCATCTCCGGCGGCCTGCCGGGAACACCGATGACCGCGAGTGTTCGCGCGGCCTTCAGATAATTGCCCACCTCGTTGACCGTGGTGTTCAGCATGGCCCGCGGCGTCTGCTGCCGGAAAATCTTTTGGTTGATCTCCGAAATCTTCGTAAGGTCGCGCAAAGTCTCCGCGGAGTAGCTTCCCGTGCGCCCGGTCGGCGGCGTGGGTTGCGCTTCTCCAACCGGCGGGGCTGCTATTCTTGCGGAACCCCCGGGCCTTCCTTGCGGCTTCGGCCACCAGTTCGCCAGTTGATACAAGTTGTGTAATCGTTCGTTGCGGTCTTCTTCTCCCGGAAACATCGCCGCGATTTTCTGTAGCCTTTCCACGGCCTTACTTTGCAGCGAATACTGCAAAAATATCTCCGTCTGCACAATCAGGTCTTCCAATGCCTGCAGCTTGCGGCCTTCTTCGGTTACTGGCGCGGTTTCCGCAACCTCCTGGCTCGCCACTGCCTTTGGGTGAGAAGTAGGTGGGGGAGCTACGGTCGCGGTTTTGGCCATGCGCGCGGCCACGCGGCGTAGAAAAGCTTCGTCGACGTGCCCACTGAGCTGCTCCAGCCGCTGTTGGCAGCGATAATCGTACGAATCAATATCCACCAGGCGCTCGAGGATTTCGCTGGCCTTCTGAAAACTTCCGGAATTGAAATTGGCGTCAAACAATCTGATGAGTACTTCAAAGTATTGCGACTCGCGATTCAATTCGTTGTAGACTGCCGCCCAAAATTCGAGGATGGGGAGTGACTCCGGATGTTTGGCGCCCAACTCTTCGACTTGCGCCATGAATTCGCCAAGTTTCTTGTCCGCGAACATCCGCTTCTTTAGCGTCTGCAGGATTTCCACCGACTTGTTGTCCTGCCCGGTATCGGAAAAGGCGTCGGCAAGATCGAACAGCCGCGTAATGCCTTCATTTTTTTCGCGCAGCAGGCGTTCTAGGATGGACCGGGCGCGATCGAGTTGTCCCGCCTGGCGCAGCGCATCGGCAAACGTATTCAGGAAGGCCACGTCACTTTCGCTCGCGGCGAAGGGTTCAAGCAGCGCCGCGGCCTCCGCCGACTCTCCATTGCGCAATTTCGCTCCGGCGTACAACAGTGCCACGCTGCGTTCTTGCGGCGCCAGCCCGTACGCGCGGCCGAGGAAGTTCAGCGCCTCTTTCTGGTCGCCGCTCGCCGCCGCCAGTTGTCCGGCACGCAGAAACGACCGCGCCGCCAGCGCATTCATTCCCAGTTGCGCCGCTCCCTCCGCCACCTTCAATTGACGTTTCAAATTGTCTGGATCGAGCTGCGCGGTGCGCTCCCAGCAAAACAATGCATCCTCCCCCCGGCCCACCTCGCTGAAGAGTTCCGCGGCTTTGCTGTATTGCTCGATGGCTTCTTCCGGCCGGTTTTGCTTCTGCTGCAGGAAGGCGTAACGCGCAATACGTTCTGGCGACTGCGGCACGGAGGAATGGCGCAGAAAACGATTGTAGATGGCCAGCGCCTTGGTTTCGTCCTTAGGCTCGACCAGCAGGTCAAACAGGTGGCCATAATAAACGGCCGCGCGGTCTGGCAGGTCCACGCGCGTATAAAGATCGCCCAGTGCCTGTGATGCCTCCGCGTGCAACGGCGCCTCGTCCAGAACCGCCAGGTACGCCTCAATGGCGTCTTCCACGCGGTTCTTTTCCAGAAACTTCTTCGCGCGTTCCAGATGCTTGTTGACGTCTGAGGCCATCTGTCCGATTTGCCTTTGGATGCTACCTTGGCGTTGGATAAGGCAGGTTCGCGGCTGGCACGAACCCCTCTTTCACTATATACCCGCCCCGAAACGCGGCAAAACCAGACTCGCGCCCTGATGGGCAATCCGGCAAGAGGCACTCCAGCGCCACTTCCGGCATTTTGGTGCGGCGAATCTCCTGCGGCGCCTCGCAGCCGAAAGTAGGTCAGTTTCCGATTACTAATCGGGCGCTGGCGCGTGAGGTTATCCGTTTATACTATCGGCAAGGTGAATTTATGCGTCTACGTAAACTAGCAATGTGGTTTATTAGCCTTAGTGTTGTTTTCATTGCCGTGTCAAATGCGAAGGAACCTCCGCCGCTGGTGATCGACTGGCCAGCCTCAGGAAAAACCGTCTTGCGCTTCAGCTTTGGCAAGTTCAAGGAGCTTAGCTCCGTCGGCAAGCAACACGTTTACACCACAGATGTCACCGCCGAGAATCTTTGGGAAAAGAAAATCTCCCGAGCGGATTTCACGCTTTATGTTTTTGACAAAGCCAAAGTGCGCATTGGCGAAGGATGGATTTCCATCAGTGACGTGAGCCCCGCGGGCGTGGTTAAATTTCAGACCACCATAACCGCCTCTGGCGTCATCAGTTCCATGGAACTTGTTCCGCAATCGCTTCCACCGGAGCTGCAGCCGGCTCTTCCTCCCAAAGCGATTTCCATCACCGTCAATTCCGTGCCGCAGGGAGCAGATGTCAGAATGGATGGCATCACCCAGGGAACGACGCCAAAGATCGTTCAAGTCACGCCCGGAAAACACACGCTGGTCTTCAGCAAAGAGGGCTTCAATCCCGGCACTTTTCCGTTGGAGATTACTCCCAACGATGTCTCCGGAGGCAGCGTAAGCTACGAACTTGGCGTATCTGCCCACGACACCATTGAACTGCGCGACGGTTCCGTTCTGAGCGGCGACGTGCAATCCATGTCCGCCACCGAAGTCTTTATACGAATCGACGGAACAATTCAGAGCCTCAATCGTAATCAGGTAAAGCGCATCGTCTTGGTCCAGCGCGATACGCCATCCGAGTAAATTGCCAAAGTCCGAGTTCGCTCCATCTGATGGACGGCGCTCTTACCCAATCCGTGATAAGCGCGGCAATCGGAGAAACGCGCTTGCCGGAAACTGATCCACTACCTCGCAGCCATCCCGGCTGACGTCCCCCTACGTTTGTGGCAAACTAGTACCGTTCCAACTCGTTTCGGGAATTTGTCGCCAAGCTGGGTGAAGGCCATTACGCGGGAGTCAGCCGCTCGCGCGATTGGTCCATTTAGTTGGAACGGCACTAGGAGTTTGCACGGCAAGCTTCGAGCAGGGTGAGAGGTGCTCGCCCCAGCCACTGAGCCCGCCGTCTATCTCTCGGAAACACCATCAGGCACAACCCTGGCGGTAATGGAAGCGAATGGACCCAAAGTTCATACGAAATTTCTGCATCGTCGCGCACATTGACCACGGCAAGTCAACGCTCGCCGATCGCTTGCTCGAACTCACCGGCGCCCTCACGCAGCGCGAGATGCACGAACAGGTACTCGACTCCATGGACCTGGAGCGCGAGCGCGGCATCACCATCAAGGCGAAGAGTATCCGGCTGCACTATCAGGCCAAGAACGGCAACACCTACCGCCTGAATCTGATTGATACCCCGGGCCATGTGGATTTTTCCTATGAAGTTTCCCGCGCGCTTTCCGCCTGCGAGGGTGCTCTGTTGGTGGTGGACGCCAGCCAGGGCGTCGAAGCGCAAACTGTGGCGAACACCTTTCTTGCCGCCGGCCACAATCTCACCATCATTCCGTTGATCAACAAAATCGATCTGCCCGCCGCGCAGCCCGACTTCGTCAAGGAACAGATTGAGACCGTGTTGGCCATTCCCGCTGAGGATGCTTTGCTGATCAGCGCGAAAAGCGGGATCGGTGTGGACAATGTGCTCGAGGCCATCGTGCAACGTGTTCCGTCGCCCAAAGGAAATGTGGAAAACCCGCTGCAGGCGCTGATTTTCGATTCCTGGTTTGACCCTTATCGCGGCGCGGTCGTCCTCGTTTGCGTGAAGCAGGGCCGCATCGCGCGGCGCATGAAGATCAGGTTGTGCGCCGGGGATGAAACCTACGAAGTCGAACAGCTCGGCACGCTCACGCCCAAACCCATCGCGCTTCAGGAACTCGAAGCCGGCGATGTCGGCTTCGTCATCGCCAATATCAAGCAGGTGGCCGACGCGCGCATGGGCGACACCATCGTCGAAGCGGGCAGCAGCGCGCCGCCGCTTCCCGGCTTTGAAGCCATCCAGCCGATGGTTTTCGCGGGTCTTTTTCCGGTGTTGGCCGATGACTACGAGCCGCTCCGCGATGCGCTCGGCAAATTGAAATTAAATGACGCCTCGTTTTTCTACGAGCCGGAAAACTCTGTCGCTCTTGGTTTTGGTTACCGCTGCGGCTTTCTCGGGCTGCTGCACATGGAGATTGTGCAGGAGCGGCTGGAACGCGAATTTGGCCTGAACCTGATTACCACCGCGCCCAGCGTGCGGTACCGCATCACCCGCGTCGGCGAAGCAGTCATTGAAGTCGATAGCCCCGCGAAATTCCCCAATCCCAGCGACATCAGCAAGATCGAAGAACCCATCATTAAGGCCATGATCATCACCAGCGACGAATCTGTCGGCAGCATCCTGCGGCTCTGTCAAGAGAAGCGCGGCATACAGAAGAACTTCGAGTATCTCTCCCCGACGCGCGTGATGTTCACCTACGAACTTCCCCTGAACGAAATCGTGATGGATTTCTACGATCGGCTGAAGAGCGTCTCGCGCGGCTACGCTTCGCTGGATTACCACCTGGCCGGCTACAAGGAAGCCGACCTCGTGAAGCTGGATGTGCTTGTCGGCGGCGAGCCAGTGGATGCCCTCGCGCTGATCTGTCATCGTGATCAGTCTTACGAGCGCGGCCGCGAACTCGCCACGCGCCTTCGCAAGCTGATTCCCCGCCAGATGTTTGAGGTGCCCATCCAGGCGGCCATCGGCAGCCGTATCATCGCGCGCGAAACCGTCGCGGCCATGCGCAAGAACGTTTTGGCCAAATGCTATGGCGGCGACATTACGCGCAAACGCAAACTGCTCGAAAAACAGAAAGAAGGCAAAAAGCGCATGAAGCGCGTCGGCCAGGTGGACATCCCCCAGGAAGCCTTCCTCGCCGTCCTCAAGGTCTCCTCCGACGAAGAAGACTAGCCCCAACTCTTGACCCAAATTTCACCCTCTTTCGTCCGTGGCTATCGGCATTCGACAACTCTCCAACACGTTTCCGTTGCCCCCTTATGTGCTGGAGAGTAGACTCACTAGCAGTGAAATTAACATGGGCAAGGAACGCCAATTCGTGGTGAACGAGCGCGGCGAGAGGATTGCCGTCGTAATAAGTATCGAAGACTACGAGGAGATGCTCGAAGAACTGGAAGATCTTGAGGCCATACGCGAATACGAAGAGGCCAAGGCATCGGGCGAAGCTCCCGTGCCCTTCGACGACGCCATCGCCCGCATAGAACGAAATCGAAAGTGAGCTGCACTCTTCGCATCCTGCCGCGAGCCGAAAAAGAGCTGGCCGCGCTCGATTCCAAGCCGTACGACTCCATCAAGAAGAAGATCTATGCCTTGGCGGAAGAGCCCCGCCCCCCTGGCTGCCGCAAGCTGAAAGGCTATCTGGGTTGGAGAGTTCGAGTCGGCGATTACCGCATCGTCTATGAAATAGACGACACCACTAGAACCGTCACAGTTCTACGCGTCGGCCACCGCAAGGAGATCTACCGCTGAGGGTGCAGGAAGCGCCTCGGACAGTTTGAGATCCGCCAGCACGCTTTTCGCACCGTTCTGAAGGTTCCGCCGGATGACGGACAGAAGTTACTCCTTGCGCGTAACTTCCGCGGAAAGGCGTCCACGATGGAGTTGGAGATTCACCTCGTCGCCGGCCTGCACTTGCGCCGCATCGCGCAAGACATTTCCGGCGGCATCGGTTGCAACCGCATAACCGCGCTCCAGCACCTTCAGCGGGCCGCGTTCCTGCAATTGCAGCGATAAGCGTTCCCAGCGCTCGCGTTTTCTGCGTAGCAAACGTTCCGCGCGCAAGCCCAATTCCTGGCTGCGCTTCTGCAGCCGCAAACGCAGCACCCCGACTTTCGCGCGAAAATCGAACGAAGCCACGCGCAGATGTGCCTTCGTGAAGCGCTTCCGTGAAAACTCCAGCCGCGCGCGCAGGCCAAGCGCCAGCCGCGAAGTCAACTCATCGGCCCGCTGCCGCCGCTGCCGCAGCAAATCCAGCGGCCGCCGGAACCCGCGTCTGCCCGCCAGTTCGTGCACGCGACGCGAAAGCTCCAGCAGCCGGTAGCGCAGCAGGCTTTCCAGCGTTTCGCGCAAATCGGCCACATGCTTGTCGAATTCGCGCCGCGTCTGCACCACCAACTCGGCAGCCGCGGATGGCGTGGACGCTCGCACATCCGCGACAAAATCCGCAATCGTGAAATCGGTTTCATGTCCCACGCCCGAGATGACCGGTATGCCCGAAGCGGCAATCGCCCGGGCCACCGGTTCTTCGTTGAACGCCCAGAGGTCTTCCATCGAGCCACCGCCCCGCACCAGTAGGATCACGTCCGCCGCGCGCTTCTTGTGGAAGTGCCGCAACGCTTCGACGATCTCCTCCGCCGCTCCTTCGCCCTGCACGCGCACCGGATACACCGTCAAATGCACATTGGGAAAGCGCCGTGTCAAGATGCGCACCACATCGCGCACGGCCGCGCCCCTCGGCGAGGTGATTACGCCGATGCGCTTCGGGAGCAGCGGCAGAGGCTTCTTGCGTTCTGCGGCGAACAGCCCTTCTTCCTCCAGCCGCTTCTTCAGCTGCTCGAATGCCAATTGCAACGCCCCGCGCCCCACCGGCTCCAGCGCTTCCACGTAAATCTGATACTCGCCGCGCGCTTCATACACGCTGAGCGAACCCCGCACCGTAACCTGTAACCCATCCTCCGGCCGGAATTTCACGCCGCGCCTCTGCTGCTTGAACAACACGCAACGGATCTGCGCGCGTTCGTCTTTCAACGTGAAGTAGCAATGGCCCGATTGCGCCTCGCGGCAATTGGAAATTTCTCCCTGCACAGAAATGTCGGTGAAGTTTTTCGCCAGCAGGTCGCGAATGCGCGCGGTCAGGTCGCTGACCGTGAACACGCGCCGCTCGGGTTGCAGGTTGAGTTGCAGTTGATCCATAGGTCAGCGGAAACAGTCCAGCGATCCGAGGCAAGAGCAGTATGGCCCCAATCGCCGGGTTATTCTTCTTCTTCGTCCTCGCCCATCTGCATGGTGAGGTAACGCTCGTAGCCCAGCTCCTTGATCAGGTGCATCTGCGCCTCGAGCCAGTCCACATGGCCCTCTTCATCCTTTAACAGTTGCACGAAAAGGTCGCGCGACCCGTTGTCCTTCTCCGCCACGGCAATCTGGATCGCCGCGTTGTAATCCTTCACCGCGCCAAGCTCAAGGTTCAGGTCGCTCTGCAGCATGTCCTGAACGTTTTTCCCCACGGTCAGCTCGAGCGGCTGCATTGTTGGTGCTCCATCCAGAAAAAGAATGCGCTCCATCAGCGCCTCGGCGTGTTTCATTTCGCCGAGCGACTGCATCTTGATGTACTCCGACAGCTTCTCGTAACCCCAATTCTCGAACATTTCGGCATGGAGAAAATACTGGTTGATCGCGGTCAGTTCTTCGCACAAAGCCTTGTTCAGTTGTTCGATAACTTTTGCCGAGCCTTTCATCGTGGACCTCCCTTGGTGGCCCAAGTCTAGCGCAGGTGGCGGGATCGCGCCTAGTACCGTTCCAACTTGTTCCGGCAAATCCCTCCGAGAATACTCTCTGCGTGTGCGCGTCAGATGCTTGGACCGTCATTTGGCCCAAATAGTTGGAACGGCACTAGCCCGCTTCAGCGGCGCAGGCGCGAGAGCAGCCAGACCAGCAGCGACAACCCCACACTCAGCACAATGCAGGTCACGATGGGAAAATAAAACGTGCTGTGCTCGCCCTTATGCACAATGTCGCCGGGCAATCGCCCCAGGCGAAACGGCAGTCCGCCGCCAAAAAAGAAAAACGTACCCACGACGAGCAGCACCGCTCCCAGAATCAGCAGCGTGCGCCCAATCTCGCGAGCGGGATCCATGCCTCACGCCACGGCGGCAATGCGGCGCACAACGTCATTCTGCTCTGCGATCGACTCCGCGCCCACGGTGAAGGCATGCAGCACGTCTAGTCCGAGCGCGTATTTGAATGCTTCATCCTGCTTGTTGCGCAAACTCCCCTGCCCGAGGATCTTCATGCCAACAATTCCCTTGCCCGCTGCGCGCATTTCGCGGAGCACGCTCACCACCGTATCGGGATCGCCGTCCATGTACGCGCCAATGGGATTGATCCGCGCCAGGTCCACTTCCACCCACGGTGATTTTGCCGCAGCGCGCAATGCTTCAATCGAATGGCAGGAGCAGCCGTGCGCGTGGATGATTCCCTTTTGCTTCGCTTCGGAGAGCACATCCATCACCGAGCGGTACCGCGTGCTCCAATCGGCTTCCGTGACGCAATGCATCAGCACGATGTCCAGGTAGTCCGTGCCAAGTTCGCGCCGGAAACGGTCGAGGTCTGCCTTCACCCCGGCGGCATCGCGCGAAAAGCTCTTCGTCAGGACCGTCACCTTGCTGCGGTCAACGTGCTTCAGCGCTTCCGCAACGTGCGGATGGCTGCCGTAGGAATCCGCCGCGTCAAAAAAGCGCAGCCCTTGATCGTAGCCGTTCAGGAGCACGGCCGCGAGGCCCTGCACGCCAAGCGCGGTCTGGTGCGAGTGGTGGCCAGAGCCGACCGTGCCCGTGCCCATCGCCAGACGCGATGTTTGAATTCCCGTGCGGCCCAGGGTCACCGTGTCGTTCGCGCGGAACTTGCTGGCAATCGGGGGCAGCGCCAGCAACCTCCGCGCAAGCGGGTGCAAACTGAAAACAGCGCCGGATGCTGCTCTGGCGCTGCGGCTAAGAAATTCGCGGCGATGCATTAGTGACATACGAACCCCCCCGGATGAATGATTCGAGGCGGGTCCGCCTATTATGCAAGTAAGACCAGGCGAAGGGAAGAGGCAAACCGGCCTACGTGTCTGGTTTCGACGGTAGCAACAACCCTTTTTCCACGCGGTACTTCAGCCCGCGCCAGGTGATTTTGTTCGTCAGAAATCCGGCAACCCACACCCCAAAATTCAGCAAATCGCGCAACGGCACCAGCCACCAGCTTTTGCGCGTGACTTCATCATGCAAGCCCCATATCCCCACCAGCCAGACCAAAGCCAGACGCAGCACGAAATACGAAGCCAGATAAGCGCCGGCAAGTCCACGCGAGGGCGCTAAGATAGCGGCCAGAATCGCCCACGGCAATCCGAACGTCAGTAACAACCCGGCATACCCGCTCGGCCGCACATTTCTCAGGCCGATCGCCCAGCGCAATTCGTGCTGAGAGAAATCGCGCATCGTACTCCGTGGATACATCATCTGGACTGGCTGGTTCATCAATTCGATTCTCAATCCGCGCGCCGCCATTCGGTTTCCCAGCTCAAAATCGTCGGAGTGGAAGTTCACCATCGCCTCGAAGCCATGGATTGAGGCCAGGTGAATTCTGGTTGTGGCCATCGTCCAGCCGAAAAGAAACTGCATCCGGCCCTCGATCTTTCGCGCGACCAGAGCGTTCGGCACCGTTTCCGTCGCCAGCACCAGCGCCTCCAGATCAGCTGCCAGCGTGCCCCCTGGCACTGCCCGGAAAAACGCTGTCACCGCGCCGACCTCCGGGTTTGCAAACGGCGCCGCAACTTCACGCAAATAATCGCGTTCGACACGGACGTCGCTGTCGCTTATTGCCAGGAGTTCGTAACGCGCCTCCTGGACTAGCTTGCAGAGATTGTTCACCTTGTGGTTCGCGCCGGGCTGGGGCACGCCGGTAAACAGCCGGATAGCCCGCTCCGGGAAATCCCGCTGCAACTGCTCGATCACGGCGACGATGGGATCGTTCGCCTCTTCGACCGCGAATAGAATCTCGTATTCCGGATAGTCCAGGCTGCAAAAACTGGCAAAGTTCGCATAAGCGTCGCGATCCACGCCGCGAACTGGTTTCAGAATGCTGGCTGCCGGCGCAAACGCGGTGATCTTTGGAGCCTTCGTTCGTGCCTTGCGAAAATAGTCCCAACCACAGTAAATCGCGAGCAAATAGTAGCCAAATGGCGCCAATGCGACGAGCAGTACCGCCGAACGTAAAAGGAAATACGCGGACATAGCCGCCTTCCTGGACTTGCACTTCTGCTCCCGGTTTCAGCTTACGTGAATTGGGCTGTCACGAACAATCGTTCGCTTTTTGTGCCTGCAGCATCGTGATCGCACTATTGTCCGCTATCCTGCCGCAGGCAGGAAGGTCTAGTGGAGTTGCCAGCAGAAGCGGCGCGGATCTCCGGAGCGTCCCAGCAGAACCCAAACTCGCATCAATGGGGTTGATGACTTACGTCCACTAGGCGAGCGCATCCTGTATTGCTTCAATCGACTGTCGAAAGTGGGTTCAACTTCATCGAGGTTGGATTCTCTCCCATGATCCACTACCCAAAAATTGTCATTCCGACCGGAGGGACGGCGGTTTTGGCCGTCCCGGAGCGGAGGAATCCCTCTGCAACTTCGGAATTCAAGCTGAAGCGTCGCAAGTGGTTCTAAAGAAGGTAATGCGCGTTCAGATCAGTTCCAGTCCAGAAAAGAAATAGCCGATCTCGAACGCCGCGGTTTCCGGCGCATCGGAGCCATGCACACAATTGTTGCCGATGCTAGTGCCCAGGTCGCGCCGAATCGTACCGGCAGCAGCCTTCTTCGGATCCGTTGCGCCCATGGTGTCGCGCCATTTGTTGATGGCGCCCTCCGCTTCCAAGACCATGGCAAAGATTTTCCCAGAACTCATGAATTCCGTGAGCTCGCCGAAAAACGGACGCTCCCGGTGAACGTAGTAGAACCCGCCAGCCTCTTCCCTTGTCAACCGCATCGACTTCATAGCGACGATCTTGAATCCCGCCTTATGGATGCGCGCCAGGATTTCTCCTTGCTGGCCGCGGCCAACTGCGTCCGGCTTGATGATTGCTAACGTGCGTTCAACCGCCACAAGATTCTCCCCGATGATGTAATGACGCAACGAAGTAAGGAAGCAATGAAAAACTCTACCTCATAAAATCTATATGGACATCCGCAACTTCCGCGCGCACCTAAATAATCGCTACTTCCTTGTTTCTCTGCTTCTCTGCTTCATTGCTTCTTTACTTCTTCCTTCATTTCAGCGCCGCGGCAACCTGGGATCCCAAATCCGCCGGCGTCTCCACCGTGTGAATCCCCGCCGCATTCATCGCGGCGTATTTGTCCTTTGCCGTGCCTTGGCCGCCGCTGATGATCGCTCCCGCGTGGCCCATGCGCCGTCCCGGAGGCGCCGTTTGCCCGGCGATGAAGCCCACCACGGGCTTCTTCACATTCGCCTTAATCCATTCGGAAGCGCGCTCTTCCGCATTCCCGCCGATTTCGCCGATCAATACGATGGCGTGCGTGTCCGGATCATCATTGAACATCTTGATGGCCTCCAGAAACGTCGTGCCGATGATCGGATCGCCGCCAATTCCAATGCACGTGGACTGGCCAATCCCCAGTTGCGTCAGTTGGTGTACGGCCTCATAGGTCAAGGTGCCGCTGCGGCTCACCACCCCGACATTTCCCTGCTTGTGAATGCGCCCCGGCATGATCCCGATCTTGCATTTGCCGGGAGAAATAATCCCCGGGCAGTTCGGCCCGATCAGGCGCGTCTTGGACTTGTCCACGACGTTGGTGACTCGCACCATGTCCAGGGTGGGAATCCCTTCCGTGATGCAAACCACCAGTGCCACCTTCGCGTCGGCAGCTTCCAGAATCGCGTCCGCTGAATACGCCGGCGGCACAAGAATTACGGTGGCATCCGCGCCTGTCGCCTTCACGCCTTCTGCGACGGTGTTGAATACGGGGCGCTCCAGGTGCTTCGTGCCGCCTTTTCCCGGGGTCACACCGCCTACGACGTTCGTTCCATACTCGATCATTTGCTGCGAGTGGAATGTCCCTTCCCGCCCGGTAAATCCCTGCACCAGAAGCCTCGTATTTTCATTGACCAGGATGCTCATCGCGCACCTCCTGCCAACGCAACGACCTTTTGCGCGCCATCCTTCATGCCCTCTGCGATCGTAAAGTTCAATCCGCTTTCGCGAAGAATCCGTTGTCCTGCCTCCACATTCGTTCCTTCCATTCGCACCACAATCGGTAATTTCACCTGCAGATCCTTCGCCGCCGCTACAACGCCCGTCGCCAGCACGTCGCAGCGCAGAATGCCGCCAAAAATGTTGATGAAAACCGCTCTCACCTCGGGATCGCTCAGGAGAATGCGGAAGGCATTCTTGACCTGATCGGCGGAAGCGCCGCCGCCCACATCCAGGAAGTTGGCCGGCGACCCGCCCGCATACTTGATGATGTCCATGGTGGCCATGGCGAGTCCCGCGCCGTTCACCATGCAAGCCACAGTGCCGTCCAGCTTGATGTAGTTCAGGCCGTACTTGGACGCTTCCACCTCGAGCGGGTCTTCCTCGTCCAGGTCCCGCAACTCGCGAAGCTCCTTGTGGCGGAAGAGCCCGTTGTCGTCAAACGTCATCTTCGCGTCGAGTGCCACGATCTTGCCGTCGCCGGTCACAACGCACGGGTTGATCTCCACCAGTGACGCATCCGTGTCAATAAACGCCCGGTACAGCGCCAGCAAAAACGGCACCGCCGCCGTCACTTGCTCTCCGGTAAGCCCCAATCCAAACGCAATCTTGCGCGCCTGATAGGCCTGCAGCCCCACTGCCGGATGGATCGGCTCGCGCAGAATCGCGCCGGGATTTTCCTTCGCCACTTGCTCAATCTCCATCCCGCCTGCGGAACTTGCCATAAACACGGGCCGCTCCGTCTCCCGATCAATCAGCAGCCCCAGATAGAGTTCCCGCTTGATGTCCAGCCCTTCTTCGATCAGCAACCGCCGCACGACGCGTCCCTGCGGACCTGTCTGCGGCGTAACCAATGTCATGCCGAGGATATGCGAAGCCGTTTCCGCAGCTTCGTCGGCGGAGCGCGTGAGCTTCACCCCTCCACCCTTCCCGCGGCCTCCCGCATGGATCTGCGCCTTCACCACAACCACGTGGGATTTCAGGCGCTGTGCCGCTTCCCTCGCTTCCTCCTTCGTGAATGCCACTTCCCCACGGGGGGTGGCGACACCGTAACGCGCAAGGATCGCTTTTGCTTGGTATTCATGGATCTTCATGGGATGTTCTGCCTTTTACGCGACCGTGACGCGGCCGCCATGCTGTGCGACGATGGTGCAGTGCACGCGTGCTAGTATTTGAAGTCTCGCAAAACATTCAAGTTTACTTGAGACGCGAGGTTCGGGCAAGGCAGTGATATTGCTCTCCGCATAAGAGATGACCAACAGCACCGCATTGATCGAGAAAGCAGAAGCCGGCGCCGCACTCACGCGCACCGAAGCGGAATCCGTCATGGAGGACTTGCTCTCTGGCCGCCTGGAAACCCCTGCGATTGTCCGTTTGCTGACCGCTTTGAACCTCCGCCCGATCAGCGTCGCCGAACTCGCCGGCTTTGCCAGCACCATGCGTCGCTACGCCGCGCCTGTCTTTGCTCCCGGAGAGTCACGCTTGGAAAATCTGGTGGACACTTGCGGCACAGGTGGCGATGCCAGCGGCACTTTCAATATCTCCACGGCAGCGGCATTCGTGGCCGCGGCGGCAGGCGCGCGCGTCGCCAAACATGGCAACCGCTCGACCAGTTCGCGCAGCGGCTCCGCCGATGTCTTGGAAGCGCTTGGCATTCGTATTGACGTCCCCATGCGCCGCGCGGGCCAGGCCATTCGCCAGGTGGGAATCGGTTTCCTGTTCGCGCCGGTGGCTCATGCGGCGGCTCGCCATGCAGTGCCTGCGCGCAAGCAGATCGGCAAGCGAACCGTCTTCAATTTATTGGGGCCACTCACGAACCCGGCCGGAGCAGACAGCCAAGTGCTGGGTGTTTTTGCCCAAGAAGCCCTCGATCTAGTAGCCGCGACTCTATTGGAACTGGGTGTGCAACGCGCCTTCGTGGTTCATGGCAGCGGGCTGGATGAAATTTCGCTTGCCGGAGAGACCCTAATCACGGAAGTGCGCGATGGCCGCATCCGAAACTTTATCGTCACTCCCGAAGACTTTGGCGTCGCGCGTGCGCCCCTGGAAGCGCTCCGTGGCGGAACCCCCCACGAAAATGCCGATATCATCCGCCAGATTTGCGTGGGACAGCCCGGCGCCCCACGCAACGTCGTTGTTGTCAACGCGGCAGCCGCTCTCGTCGTGGCGGGCCTCGCCAAAGATTTTCGATCCGGCGCGCAGTTGGCTGCTCAGGCCATCGATTCCGGCGCGACTCTCTCCAAGTTGCAACAGCTCAAAACCTTTGTGAACACCAGTAGCGACGCTTGAAACCTGACAACAGAATGAGGCTTGGTAGGCCTCTGCTTCTTAGGGCTTAGCAGGGCTTTCTATGCTACTGCTGGAGTGCGCAAGCTCGTAAATTCCCCACGCCGTCAGCCCCGCACCCGCGCTTCCCACCACGAAATACGAAACCTTTCGCAACCGGGTGGATTTTTGCGCGCGGGAATCCGCAGGGTCTTGCGGCTCTGCCGGAGAATCGAGATAAATCCGGTATGTCGCACCCTCCGGCAGTACCTGATATTCCTCGCGATAACGGAAGGCGAGATCCCCGCGCCGCGCGCGAATTTGCAGCACGGTCGGAGCGAAGATCGTGACTTCCGCCTGTGTCAGTTGGTTTTTTTCCGGACGCAGGAAGGCTTCCTCGGCGTGAATTTCCACGATTCCGTTTTCTGGCGAACTGAAGGAGACCGTCCCGGCGGTCAGATCCACATGGGCGCCGCTGTCTATTCCATGCAGCGTTGCGCTACTAGACCCTGCCAGCAAGACTATTGTTCGGCCCACACGCACTCCCAGCCGGCCTTCGGGTTCCGTCGAAAGATCCTCGCCTTCAAACACGGATAGCCCGGGAAAGGCGGCTGCCTCGTTCAGGTGCGCGTCATAAGCCTGCGTCAATATCCCCAAGGGAGCTTTGGAACCCGCGCCACACAGCGAGGGGTACAAACAGAGAGAAGCGCCTAGAATAAGGGCCAGGGCACTGCGAAGGGAAAACATGAAGCACCTCCGAAGCCGGGTGAACCGGAGGGACATCCCGCTGGAGGCCACCATACGCTTTTTTAACTAATCATTCAATATACTGTATTTTGTAATATCGCTATTCTATTTTCATTCGTTAGTTACCAAGAAGATACCCGCCTTACCCCGCAAAAGATCCTCTCCAATTCAACCTGAAATCCGAAGTTGACCAATTGCAGGCGAGTACATGCCGTTTTATTTCAAGCCATGAACCTGTAAAGACCCCAACTTCGCCGAAGTTGGATCCCCACATCCTCCGCCGTCCAAAATCTGTCATTTCGACCGGAGGGGCGGCGCTTTTTGCCGTCCCGGAGCGGAGAAATCCCTCTTCGATTTCAAATTTTGGGTCAACGGGAACGCCGCCGAAGCGTTGGGGGTGCTCCGGCCTTCCTTACAGCGCCAAAAAATTTTGCAGGAGTTGCTTTCCCGCTGGTGTGAGGACGGACTCCGGGTGGAACTGCACGCCCACCACCTTGTGCCGCCGGTGGCTGAGGCCCATGATGATCCCGTCGCTCGTTTCGGCCGTGACCCGCAATTCCCGGGGCAGCGACTTGCGTTCCACAATCAGCGAATGGTACCGCGTGGCCGTGAACGGATTTGGCAGTTTATAAAAAATACCCTTGCCGTCGTGCTGGATCTCACTTGTTTTGCCATGAAACAGTTTTGGCGCGCGGATGACCTTGCCCCCATAGGCCGCCCCGATCGCCTGGTGCCCCAGGCAAACGCCGAGGATCGGAATCTTCCCACCCAGCTTCTGAATTAATTCGACGGAAATGCCTGCCTCATGCGGTGTACACGGGCCCGGTGAAATCACGATTCGCTCCGGCTTCCGCCGCGCGATCTGTTCCACGGAGATCCGGTCGTTGCGGTGGACCTCCACCTGACATCCCAGCTCGCCCAGGTATTGCGCCAGGTTGTAGGTAAACGAATCGTAGTTGTCCAGCAGCAGAATCACGGTTTGTGTCTCACTCCCGGAGAATCGCCGCCGCCATGCGCGCATTCCAGTGCGCGCAGCAACGCCTTGGATTTATTCACCGACTCGTGAAACTCTCCTTCCGGCGTCGAATCGGCAACAATGCCTCCGCCGGCCTGCACGTGCGCTACGCCGTTCTTAATGACCATCGTTCGCAGCGCGATACAGGAATCCAGGTTCCCCGCAAAATCCAAATACAAAATCCCGCCCCCGTAGATGCCCCGGCGCGTCTTCTCAAACTCCTCAATGATCTCCATGGCGCGTACCTTCGGCGCTCCGGAAACGGTCCCCGCCGGAAAGCACGACATCAGCGCGTCAAAACAGTCCACGTCCGCGCGCAGTTTCCCGCGCAAGCTCGACACCAGGTGCATCACGTGCGAGTACCGCTCCACGCTCATCAGCTTTTCCACCTGCACCGAACCGTAGTCGCACACCCGCCCGAGATCGTTCCTTCCCAGATCCACCAGCATGATGTGCTCGGCGCGTTCCTTCTCGCTGGCCAGCATCTCACGCTCCAACCTCACATCCTCCGCCTCATCCTTGCCCCGCCAACGCGTCCCCGCAATTGGCCGGCAAAAAACCTCCCTGCCCTGCACTTTCACCAGCATTTCCGGCGAACTGCCCACCACGTGCACGTCGTTCAGTTGCAGGTAAAAAAGATAGGGCGAGGGATTCAGCGCCCGCAGTTCGCGGTAAATGTCGAACGGCGCGGCCTTGGTCTTCGCCGAAAATCGCTGGCTCAACACCACCTGGAAGATATCGCCCTCGCGAATATAGTTCTTCGCCTGCTTCACCGCCTCCAGGTACTCCCTCGGCTTGAAATTTGAACTGACCTGAGGCGCGCGTGATTTCACGGCCTTCTTCTTTGCGGGCCGCTCCCCGGCTACCGGCTCTTCCAGCATCTGCCGGGTTCGCCGGATCTCCTTCACCGCTTTGTTGTACTTCGCCCGCAGAGTTCCCGGCCCCTCGGCGTAAACATTGCGCACGATCCACAAACGGTGCTGCACATGGTCAAACGCAATAATCCCGCGATAGAACATCAGCATGGCGTCGTACAAGCCGATGTCGTCCCGCAATCGTTTGGGGAGCCGCTCGATCAGTCTCACCATGTCGTAGCTGAAGTACCCGATCGCGCCGGCCACCAGCGGCGGCAAACCCGGCAAACGCACGGGCCGGAACCGCGCCATATGTTCCCGCAAGAACGAGATGGGATCGCGTTCTTCCCAGATAATGCGGTCGCGGCTCTCCAGCACGCACGCCCCGCCGGCGTAACGAAACACCTCTTCCGGATTGGCGCCGGCAAAGGTGTAGCGCGCGATTTTCTCGCCGCCCTCCACGCTCTCCAGCAAAAAGGAATATCTCGCCCCCTGCGCCACGCGCAAATAGGCGCTCACGGGGGTCAGCAGGTCCGCGGAGAAAACGTCATACACCGGGATTAGGTTCCCGTGTTTGGCGAGCCGTTGAAATTCCTGAAGGGACGGCTGAATCATCGCTTTGCGATCACTATTCCAGTTTTAGGGTTGAAAGTCGAAGGCAAAGAATCACTTGCGTAAGGCTGGCTTTTCTTCGGACCGGGTCACCAGCGTTTTTGCTTTCCAGCTTGCAGCCCGCGCAGCACCGCGCGGCGCATGGCCGCTTCCGGCGCGCGGCTCCCCATCCACAATTCCCATTGCGCGATTCCTTGTGCCAGAAACATTTCCACGCCGGACACCGTACGAATCCCTTTCGCCGCCGCGATCTGAAGCAACTTCGTCTGCGCTGGGCGGTAGATAAAGTCCATCACGACAGAACAGTGTAACTCGCCGGCGCTCAGGGGCGAAATCCCAACCTGCTGGTGCATCCCCACGGGCGTCGCATTCAAGATGGCGTCATAGCGCCCCTTACCCAACGCGCCGCGCCGCACCGCTTCGCCGCCAACTGCGCGCGCCAACGCCCGTGCCGCCTCTTCCCGCCGCGCGCAAACAAAAACCTCTGCTCCAGCCTGCGACAGCGCAAAAGCCGCGGCCCGCGCGGAGCCGCCAGCCCCAAAAATAAGCACCCGGCTGCCCCGCAATTGCACTTTCCTCTCCAGCGCGCGAAGTACTCCCAGATAATCGGTGTTGCTTCCATAGAGCGAGCCGTCACGCCGTATCGTCACGGTGTTCACCGCGCCAATCCGCTGCGCCAGCGGTTCGCAGTCATCCAATCGCCGGAAAACCGCCTCTTTGTGCGGCAGAGTCACCCCGAAGCCTGCCACCCCGAGCTCCGGCGCTGCCTTCAGGAAATCGTCCAGGCGTTCCACCAGAAACGGGAGAAACACCGCGTCCTTCTTCGCCGCGATGTAACCCGTGTTGTGCAGCAAGGGCGACATCGAGTGCCCGATGGGATTCCCGATTACGCCAAACACGCGCGTCTTGCGCGTGATCTTGTGCGCGCGGTACATCTCCTTGAAATCGCGCAGGTGCACTTGTCCCGGCGCTGTCCCCGTCGCCACCGGTGCATAAGCCAAAGCACTTCCCTCGCGCAGGGCCAGCAACCTGGCGGGCATTCCGATCTCCCCCATCGGCACGGCAATCAGTTGTCGCGAATGACGCAGCACTTTCAGAAGCCGCACGCTGTCCCCAATGGTTCGGGACATCGCTGCCATTTTGATCGCGTTCACTCCTTCATGGGGCGGCACGCTCAACTTCTTTGGAAGTTTCGGCGTCCTCCGAAAATCGTGCATCGAGAGCATTACTTTCGGTGGTATCGCGTATCCTTCCACGGACTTTCCCGGCAGTTCCCGCAGCGTTTCCACTTCTAGATCGCACCACTGGCAGCCCGCTTGCCGTGCCTTCATGAGCCAGTACAATTCCGCGCCGGCATCGCCAGCGAACTCACCCCCGCCAATGCGCCGCCGGCAGGTTGCTACAAAAACGCCGCCCTTCGGGCGAGATCCCTTCAGCCAATTCAAGAACTTCTGGCGCTCCTGATCGGTCCGCAGCCAGTCCAAACGAAGTTCCACGGTCCGGGTGTAGCGGAGCGCCTGCCGGAACAGGACCCTCAATTCGCTCGCGGTTGCAGCGGCGGCCACTCCGCAAATGCGCCCCACCCCGGTTCCGAACGGTTTCATGGACCTAGACTACCCCCAATCCCTTGAAAATAGGGCTTGTAGCATGCCTTTGCAAATGTGTAAAGCGTCCTCACCCATTTTGTTGACGTGGCCTGAGGCGCTTGCTAGCTTCAAAGGTGCAAGTCCCCGCACGGCCCTTTCTGGCGTGAGTTGAAGGAGTACGATGATGATGCGCGCAAACGCAACAACGATGTGTCTCGGAATTCTCCTGGCAGCCGTCGGCGCTTCGGCGCAGGGCAACCCGCCCAGCCAGGTCGTATCTTCCACGCAAGCTGTCGGCGCCCAGACCTCCCCTGATTTCTCGGCGGTTTACTGTGCCGGCTTTGTCTCCGATGAGAAAACGCAGGATGACATTCGCTTGATTTCCGGAGAGCAGTCCAACATCAAGATCCTTTTCGCCCGCGGTGATTACGTTTACATCAACAAGGGCTCCAATCAGGGCGTGCGTGTCGGCGACCGCTTCTTCGCGATTCGGCCGGAATCCGACCCCGTAGAGGTCAAGTGGTTCAAGTGGCAGGACAAACTTTTGAAGGCCATGGGCACAGTGTACAAGGATACCGGACAGCTTGTTGTCACCGGCGTGCAGCCCAACGTTTCCACTGCGCAGGTTACCTTCACCTGCAATTACATACAGCGCGGCGACATCCTCAGGCCCATGCAGGAACGTCCCTCGCCGGCATACAAGCCCGCCGGCCCGTTCGATCATTTTGCGCCTGTCAGCGGCAAGTCCGTCGGCATGCTTGTCGTAGGTCAGAATCATTCGCAGACCTACGGGCAGAATTCCATCGTTTATGTCAACCTCGGCACCAATCAGGGCGTGAGGGTCGGCGACTATTTCCGCATCTTCCGCTATCAGGGCTCGCACGCGGAAACGGCTCCGAGTACGCCGGACTCTCAATACAAGCTGTTTGGCTTCGGCAGTACACCGCAAAAATACGAGTGGAACGATTTGCCCCGGGAAGTGCTCGGCGAGGGCATCGTGATCAGAGTGGACCACAACTCGTCCACCATGTTCGTTACTCACACCAGCATCGATACCTACGCCGGCGATTACGTCGAAATCGAGTAATCCGTCTACCCCGGCTACGTTATCGGGAAGCCCGCGCCACCTCTGCGCCGCGGGCTTCTTTTTTTAAACCTGAAATCCCAAGTTGGACGCCCCGGCATAATCCACCGCTCAAAACCTGTAATTTCGACCGGAGGGACGGCGTTTTTTGCCGTCCCAGAGCGGAGATACGGTTCTCCATCGCACGTTTTTTGTGCGATGAAAACCCCCTTCGATTTAGGACTTCATGTTCAGAATGGCTTACTTGCTTTCCGAAACAATCTCACAACGAAATCCATAGATCTTCGTGTCCGGGTTCTTCCAGGCCTCCCGCGCCAGTCCGGCCTTCCAGCAGGTTTCTTCCAAAAAACGCTCGCGGTCCAGATGGTGCTCCAGAGCCACTTGCGGCAGCAGTAAACCGCGGCGCCCGCCCTGCTCCACCATCAGGCCGTGAGTTCCGATCTCAATTTCTTCGGGCCGGATCAACTCCAAGGGAGTCATCAGCGATACCTCGATCTCAACATCTCCAACTTCCTCTGGCTTCATCCGCGTGAAGCGCGGATCTTCCAGGGCCGCTCCCGCCGCACAGCGCACAATGCTTTCGCCGAGTGGCTCCCGGCCGTCAATTACCCCGATGCAACCCCTCAGCTTTCCCTTCACATGGAGAGAAACGAACACACCGCACCGGCGTTCCAACACTTCGGCATTGGGGATGGGATGAACTAAGCACCCGTGGCAGACAGCTTCCGTGATGGCCTGGCGCGCCAGATCCAGGATGGTTCTTCTGTCGGCATCAGAGAGGCACGGCATCCTGCGAATTCTTCCGTGTTTCCGTCAGGCTGAGCTTCCGCCGCAGCTTGATGCGGTCGTCCAGTTGGCTCCAGAACTTCAAGAAATACTGTCCCGCGGAAACCAGCGCGCTGATCACCACCAGCCACAGCAGCACCAGCCCCAGCGGCTTTAACGAGGGATGGCGGACTCCCGCTATCAAAACCGCAGCCGCACACACCTGCAATACCATCTTGGTCTTGCCCAGGGTCGATGCCGCGATATCGAATCCTTCCGCCGTGGCGATATTCCGCAAACCCATGATGGTGAATTCCCGCCCGATGATGATTACCACCATCCATGCTTTCGCGAGGTGCATATCCACCAGAGCGATGAACGCCGCGGTGATCAGCAACTTGTCCGCGATGGGATCCAGCAGAATCCCGAGTGTCGTCACTTGTGAACGGCGCCGCGCAAAAAATCCGTCCGCCCAGTCGGTGGCCGCCGCAAACAGCAGGATCAGAACCCCCCAGAACTCGAAACGCATCGGGAATCCCCACAGCTCCACGTTCGGAGTTCGCGTCAGCAGCACCACAATCAGCAGCGGCACGAAAAATATCCGCAGGACGGTCAAGGAGTTCGGAAGGTTCATAGGGCCATGATAACAAGCGCTGCCTATGCGGCAACGCGCCACCACTCGGCCACTATAGACTCCGCTCTGGAAGGCGTCAACGCTGGAGGGTTGCTGCTGTGACCCCGCCGGGGCTGTACTTTGGGGTTACTACGCGGTGAGCGCGGCTCACGGGCAGCCGGATACTCTTTCGTAACACCTCTGCTGCAAACCTGTGCAAAAGTCTGCTGGCACTCTGTGCCGGAAAAACATCCGCACAGTTCCCGCTGACCGCCACAAAATGATATAAAGCATTACAAATCAATAATTTACATGGCCTAGCGGAACAGCCTCTTGCCTTGACGAAGTTCTGTGCTCCGGCTGCTTGGTTGGACCGCCTGCAAGTTTCCACAAGCTTTTCCACAATGGGGCACGGCCCCTGGTGACCTTGTTCCGCTCCCGCTAATTGTCACATTTTGTTCATATTTCACTGAATTTGAGGTAGTTACCCGGAAGTAACGCATCCCCGTTTTCCACTCTCCTCAGATCGCTCGCGGTCCGCGCAGCACACGCGCAGGCAGGAAGAGAATGGCGCGCAATAGTTCAAACACTCCGCCCACCGCAATTCCCACAATCCGGAATGGCAGCAACAATAGCCAAATCAACGGATACAACACGAGTGCCAACAGCGCGAGCGGCCAGCATACCACCAGCAGGAGACACCACAATATGAAAGTGCCCATGATTCTCACCTTCCATTTAAAGATACGCGGGGAAACTTCGCGAAGTTCCCTTCACCACAAAATCGTTGAGTTTCAGCCGCCGCGCAATCGCCTCGGGAATCTCCGCTTCCAGATCCATGTGCGATTCGCTGACCTGAGAATGAAGCACGCGCCCCAGCGCGTGAATCAGCGCCAGCGACCGACCTTCGCTCAGCGGCATGTGCAGGGAGAGCTTCACGACGGGATCCACGGGCAACACCACATCCATCCGCCTCAGCAGTTCCTCCAGCCCTTCTCCCGTGAGCGCCGAAACGAACACCGGCGGCGCTCCCCCGCCATTGCCTTGCCAAGCTGCTTCGAGCTCTTGGCGTTGTGCCCCCGTCAGCCGGTCTACCTTATTGAACACGCGCAGTCGCGGCCTTCCCATCACGCCCAGCTCATCAAGAATTTTCTCGACCTCCACGTCCAATTCCTCATGCCGAGGATTCGATAGATCGCTCACCTGCAACAGCAGCGCCGCCTCCTGCACTTCTTCGAGCGTGGCGCGAAACGCCGTGATCAGTCCTTTCGGCAAGTCGCGGATAAACCCAACCGTGTCCGATACCAGGATGCGCCGGTTCGACGGCAGGCGGATCGCCCTCACCGTCGGGTCCAGCGTCGCGAACATCCTCGTGGACACCAGCACCTCCGCGCGGCTCAGGGCATTGAACAGTGTCGATTTCCCCGCATTGGTGTAACCCACCAGCACGACTGTTCCCAACGGCACGGCATTGCGCGCTTCCCGCCGCAACGCCCGCTGTTTGCGCACTTCGTTTATGCTGCCCTGAATCTTTCCCACCCGGTCGCGAATGCGACGCCGGTCCGTTTCCAGTTTCTTTTCGCCTGGCCCGCGCACGCCGATGCGCCCGGCGCCTCCGCCCGTGCCTCCGGATCCTCCGCCGCCGCTCTTGCCGCCCAGCCTCGACATCTGCGTGCCGCGTCCCGTCAGCCGCGGCAACATGTAGTTCAACTGCGCCAGCTCCACTTGCAATTGCCCTTCGCGGCTCCGCGCATGCTTCGCAAAAATATCCAGGATGAGTTGCGTGCGATCGATCACCCGATGCTCGGTGGCCTCCTCGATGTTGCGTTGTTGCATCGGGGTGAGTTCGCTGTCGAAAATGATCAGTGGCGCCCCTCGGGCGTTGGCTTCCGCGCGAATCTCATCCAATTTCCCGCGGCCAACCAGCGTCGCGGGGTCCGCCGCCTCGCGCAACTGAAACACCGTGCCTGCTATCTCCGCCCCGGCGCTACGCGCCAGTTCCTCCAACTCCAGCAGCGATTCGCGGCCCTGCTCTCCCGTCGGCATGCCAGGAAACCGTGGCGCCCGCTTCCATCCCACGCCCACCAGGAGGACACGTTCAGCCGCGGAAGTAGCGTGTTGTGTTTTCACAGGTGAATACAATCAGGAGTCATCGTGCCTTCACTGCACCGTGTCGCGCCAACCTGCCTCATCGCCTCAATTATACGTCCATTCATCCGGAATCGCGCCGCGCAACTCCTCGCGCACGATGCCCAACGCCTGCTGCGGGATTTCTGGATCATCTCCGAACCCGCTTAGCCAATGCACGCCAGCTTCTCGCCGGAACCACGTAATTTGTCGCTTGGCATAGCGCCGCGTGGCCTGCAGTATCGCCGCCCGCGCCTCCTCCAATTTTATCTCCCCGCACAAGACCGCCCGCAATTCACGGTAGCCGATGAAATCAAATGGCTTCGCGTCCTCCGGCAAGCCGCCCGCGACGAGTCCCCGCACTTCCTCCATCCACCCGCTGGCCAGCATCGCTTCCGTCCTCGCTTGTACGCGCTTGTACAGCTCCTCGCGTTCTGGCTGCAGCCCAATTCTCACAGCTCGCCACCCTGGCAATGGCATCCTTCCGTTCCGTTGCACTTCCGACATCGGCTTCTTCGCCAGCAGGCACACTTCGATTGCGCGTATCAGCTTCTGCTCGTCCGCAGCCGCAATCTTTCCCGCGGAAATGGGATCGAGCCGCCGCAAGATCCGGTGCAAATGCCCCGCCGCGTGTTCCGCCGCACTCGTTCGCAATCGCTCCCTCAGGCTTTCCGAGCGCTGCGGCACATCCGCCAATCCCTCGAGTAGGGCGCGCAGGTACAGCCCCGTCCCCGCAGTGAATATTGGCAGGCGTTGCCGGACGCGAAGGTCTTCCAGCACGCCGATCGCTCGCTCGCGGTACCTTCCTGCCGTAGCCTCTTCGCTGGGATCCAGCAAATCCATCATGTGATGCGGAACGCCCTGGCGCTCTTCCGCGCTGGGCTTCGCGGTGCCGATGTCAAAGCCGCGGTACATCTGCGTGGAATCGCATGCAATCACTTCGCCGCGCAGTTGCAGGGCCAGCCACACAGCCAATTTCGATTTTCCGGAAGCGGTGGGTCCTACGATGACTACGAGAGGCAACTCGCGGGGTTCGCTCATTTGCGGAACAGCAGCGGCCAGGCTCGGATTAGAAGCACCACCAGCACGATCAGCGCTATCAACACGCTCCCCAACACCTGTTGCCGCGCCAGTTTCATGCCTCTGCCTCAGCAGAATGGTAACAGATCAGCAGGATCAGGTCGGGGCTGCAGTTCGTAGGAATAACGCCGCCAGATCATCCGGCTCCAGCACCCGAAAAGATACCTTATGTGCCAGCCGGAATGGGGAAAAGCCCCCGAGCAGTCATTTCATAAATGGCTGCTGGGAGGGCACAGCTTCAGCCGTGTCGAAAAAGTCCGCGAGTTCAGGGGTTTTAACCCCTGAGGTGCGCGGGCTGGTACCTCGAGGCATTTATGAGACAGCCTTTAATTGTTTGGCGGCTGCAGGTTGTAGTAGTAAGTGAAACGCAGCACGATGTATTCCGCCTTGAATCCGGACGGAAGCGGCTCGAACGGATTGGAACCGCGAATAGAGGAGTACGCGGCACGATCCAGCGGCTCTTTCCCCGAACTGAACACCTGCACAGGCTCCCCGCCCGGCACCGCCCCATTCTTCAGGATTCGGAATTGCAGCGACACAACTCCCTGGTCGCCCAACGATACAGATGCAGGCATCACAGCAAACCAGTTCTGCTTCACCTTAATGTACACGCGGTGCAGGTAGTCGTTGAAATCGATGCCCTCATTGTCCGTGAGCATCTGGATTCCTGCGTAGGCGCTTCCGTGTCCACCGCCGCCCCCTTGGCCCCCGCCCGGGAGTCGCCCCCCGCCGCCAATCGGCGCCGGCGCATTCAGTTTTGCGGACTGCCGCGCAGCATCGCGAATGGTGTCGCCAGGAGATAACTGTTTCGGCAGGTTCAAACCCCTCTGCGGCACCGGCATATCCGGAGTTTCCAGTTTCAGCGGCGTCTTGGGGAGATCGCCTCTGGCTCCTTGTGGCGGCTGCACCGTCGGCGCAACTGCGTTGGGCTGCGGTACTGGCGCGCTGGGCAGCTCTTTCTTCGGCGGCTCAGGTTGCGGCGGAGGAGCAGGCGGCTCGATAGGCGGCGCGACCCTCCGCAAAATGTTGGGATCGACCCTCATGGATTCATGGGGCACGGGCGCTGTCCTTGGCGTGGGCCTCAACGATTCCAACGCACCGGGCGGCAAAAGAACCGTGATTTGTCGCCGCGCGATATCCTCTTCTTCTTTCGTGCGCACGTGTGGCCCGAAGATCTTCGGCTCGAAAACCAAGAACAGCGTCAGCAAGATGTGAAACACGATGGAAACGACGCGCGTTATCGCATCGCCAAACGACCCTTGGCTTGGCCGCGACGGCGTCAGGAACGCCACTTCGCCCGTTTGCAGGATGTCCGGCTCGATCAGTTCTTCCGAAACGACCGGCAGTGGCGAAAACTCCTCCGGCGGCACGGCGCCCTGCGGCACGGTTATGCGCTCGTCCATGTCCGTCGGCTGAAGCGGCAGGTGGGACTCCTCCGGCCGCTGCACCGCTTCCACATTGACGTCCCGTGGCACCACCACGCGGGTGGCGATGGATTCAAGTGGCAGGTTCGTCGGAATCGCCGATTGACCGTCCAGCTTCACAAGCGGCAAGTTCGACGGCACCAAAGTCCGTTCGTCCAGCGTGGACGGCCGTCGCCGCGTTGTCGCTACATTGGTGGCTGGCAGGCGGGCACCAATCGGTACCAGAATTCGCGGAATCATCGTTTTGTTTTGTCCACCCCGGATGGCGCTACAGGTTGGACGCGCGCAGCGTGCTCCCGGATGCTCGTCATCACCGCGTTCGCTAAGTCCAACGCGGCTCGCCCCGAACTCCCATCCGTCTTCGGCGCGACTCGTGTTCGCACCGCTTCCACAAACGCTTCGAGTTCCCCGCGCAGTGGCTCGACCGATGGCGCCGCCAGCTTTTCAAACGCAAATTCCGGTTGCGGCCCGGGCCGCTTCACGCCAATCCGCAGCGCATCGCGCCGCGCGTAATCCAGGGAAATGTACTCGCGCCGCTGGAAGAACCGCATTTTCCGCACGCGCTCCGTGGACACGCGGCTCGCGGTCACGTTGGCCACCGCGCCGCCCGCAAACTCTAGCCGGGCATGCGCAATATCCACTTTGTCCGTCAGCACGGGAATTCCCACCGCTTTCACTTCCGCCACCCGCTCCTTCACCAGCGCCAGCAGAATATCCAGGTCGTGGATCATTAAATCGTAGATCACGTCCACATCCAGACTTCGCGGTGTGAATACCCCCAGCCGGTGCACTTCGAAAAACAATGGCCGGCTCACGACGGGTTCTACCGCCAGCACCGCAGGATTGAAGCGCTCCACATGCCCTACCTGCAGAATTCGAGCATGGCGGCTCGCTGCGTCCAGTAGGGCATCCGCTTCCGCCAACGTGCTGGCCATGGGCTTTTCGACCAACACATCAACGCTCATCTCCATCAGCCGGCAGCCTACTTCTGCGTGCGCCACCGTTGGCACGGAAACGGTGGCCGCGTCCACAGCTCCTCGCAAATCCTCCAAACGGTTGAACGCGTGGGTCGCAAATTCTTGCGCTATCGCCGTCGCGCGCGCCGCATCCCGGTCGAAAACCCCGGCCAGCTCCACGCCCGCCATTTCGCGATACACCCGCACGTGGTTCCGGCCGAATTCTCCCGTTCCCACTACCGCTACCCGAATTTTCCGCGGGTCTCCCGCCTGGCCGCTGTTCCCACTCATTCTTTATTCATTCCCCCGGAACCTCGCTTAGGTTCCGCAACCTGGTCGGGAGAAAAGGCTTGTATGGCAATTCCCGCGGCATCCGCCAGTTCAATCAGCTTGGACCGGTCAAAGAGCAGCGTGCGCGTAGCCTCAATGGCCAGCGCTGTCGCCCCTGTGCGCTTCATGGTTTCGACGGTCGGGAGTCCCACGACGGGTACATCGAAGCGCATATCCTGCCCGGGTTTGCTCACTTTCACAACCACCAGCGGCCGTCCATCCGCAAACCGCGCCGCGCGCTCCATTGTCTCATCCGTTCCTTCCATCGCTTCCACCGCCACACATGCGCGGTCCGCAATCACCACGGTCTGCCCGATATCCATCGCGGCGATCTGCCGCGCCACGCCCAGCCCGTAGGCGAGGTCGCCGGCTTCGTGCTCATTGGGCGCGCGGCGCGTCAGCACACCCGCGTCGGGCAACAGCGGCTTCAGAAACAGCGTGGAATCCACCAGTTCGATCCCCTCTTCTTCAAGCACTTTGGCCACCGCGCCGATCAACGAATCCGTGTTTTTCCTGGGCAACGATAGCAGCAGTTTCGCCAGTTTCCAGTCCGGCCGGATCGCGCTGAAAATTTTGTTGTGCTTCACCTGACCGGCCATCACCGCGCGCGTCACACCTTCGCTCTGCAACAGCTCGATAGCCTTGCTCAGCTCTCCCAGGCTGACCCAGTGGACGCGCTTCGCGGCTTGCGCCAATTCCGGCGAAGCCTCTTCCTTCAGCGCGAGCACTGCCATCTCAATTCCCTGGCTCCGCGCGCCCTCCAGCACGAGAAACGGAAATCGCCCGTTCCCCGCGATCAGTCCCCACCCTTCCCGGTTCGCATTCATTTCAAGATTCCAGCCCGCGCTCCAGCCCTTGCCACCCCTGCACCTATTTCACGATCCCGCGCTCCGCCTTCTCCACGAAATCCATCAGCTCTCTTACGTCCGCGCAATCTCCCCATGTTTTCCGCAGCTCTTCCAGGGCCTGCGAAGTATTCTTCTTGGATCGCAGCAGCACCCGGAACGCCCGCTGGAGCGTCTTGATCCGCTCCGCCGAAAATCCCTTGCGTTCCAGCCCGATTGTGTTGGGGCCGAAGCATTTCGTCTCTCGCTCAGTCACCACCAAGGAAAACGGCAAAACATCCTGTGTGATTACGGTAGACGCGCCGATATAGGCGTAGCGACCCAGCCGGCAGAATTGGTGCACCGGGCAAAACGCACCGATCGTCACGTAATCCTGCACTGTCACGTGACCCGCGAGCGTCGCGCCATTTACGAACAGCGTGTTGTTTCCTATCTGGCAATCGTGTGCCACATGCGAATACGCCAGGAAGAAATTCTCATTCCCAATGCGGGTAGTGCCGCCGCCCTTAATTGTTCCCCGGCTAATGGTCACATACTCGCGAAAAATGTTCTCATCCCCTGCGACCAATTCAACGCGCTCCCCGCGATACGTATAATCCTGCGGATCGCCCCCAATCACCGTGAACGAATGAAACACGTTTCGCGCCCCGAATTTCGCTGGGCCTCGCACCACCGCGTGTTCGTGCAGCACGCACCCTTCACCCAACTCAACGCCGCAACCCACCACCGCGAATGCGCCGACGTGCACACCTTTCCCCAGCTTCGCTTCCGGCGAAACAACCGCTTGCGCGTGGATTTGAACCTCACCCATGTCAGGATTTAATTGGCTCTTCGCGGTCGGCCATCACGCACAACATCGTCGCTTCCGTCGTCAGCTTTCCCTCAACGAACGCCTTGGCCTTGATCTTGCACAGATCGCCCTTCCACGTAACGATGTCCACTTCAATCCGCAATTGATCGCCGGGCACCACCGGCCGGCGGAACTTCACGTCCGTCATCGAAGCCAAATACAGCAATTTGCGGTCGCGGTCTGGGATCTCCAGTAGCAGTAGCAATCCGCCGGCCTGTGCCATCGACTCCAGTATCAGCACGCCCGGCATCACCGGCTTCCCGGGAAAATGGCCTTGGAAGTAGGCCTCGTTTATCGTGACGCTCTTCACCGCCACGATCCGTTTGAACTGCACCATTTCCACCACCTTGTCGATCATCAGAAACGGGTACCGGTGTGGAAGGTATTTTTGTATTTCGTTGATGTCGAGTTCCATGCGTGCTCCGGCGCCGCCACTCCCTTGCTCTACGGCGCATCTCCTGATTCCTGCAAACTTACCATTATAAGCAATCTGGACAGCCAGCAAGGATTATCTTCTATTCACCGCCTCGTCTGCCTTTTCCACCCTCTCTCCGGTGTTGCCCTGCGTTGCTTGCATTGCTACCATGACTCCTTCATGGCTACCAATTCACTTCCACGGGCTCTTCTGGCCCTGCTCCGCCGCCGGCTGCCTAACATGTTGGAGGTTCTCCAGCAACTTACGCTTCTGGAGTCTCCCAGCCTGGATAAAGAACGCGCCGACCGCTGCTGCGGCTTTCTCGCGGACGAATGGCTGCTGCGCGGCACGCTCGTCCAGGTTCTTCGCCAGAAGCATCGCGGCGATCATCTTCGCATCGTCTGGTCCCCTACCATTGCACCGCCCAGAGCACAGCTCCTCGTCCTGGGCCACTACGATACGGTCTACCCCACCGGCACCATCACCAAAATGCCCTATCGCCTCTCGGGTGGCAAAGCTTATGGCCCCGGCACTTTTGACATGAAGGCTGGCATTGTCCAGGCGCTTTTTGCTCTCCAAGCCTTGCAGGAAGTGCAAGCCACGGTTTCCAAGCGCATCGTGTTCATGTGGACTTCCGACGAGGAGATCGGCAGCGAATCCTCCCGCGTCCTCATCGAATCGGAAGCCCGCCGCAGTGACGCCGTCTTTGTCCTCGAGCCGTCGCTCGGTCCGCGTGGCCTCGTCAAAACTTCCCGCAAGGGCGTCGGTGAGGCCGAAATCATTGTTCATGGCCGCTCCTCGCATGCCGGCCTCGCCCCGGAAGAGGGTGTCAACGCCGTTCATGAGCTCGCCGCGCAAATCGCCCGCATCGAAAAGTGGAACGATCACCGCCGTGGTATCACCATAAATGCGGACGTCGTCGAGGGCGGATCAGGCGTCAACGTCATCCCCGAACTGGCCAAAGCCCAATTCGATCTGCGCGCCTGGCGTACGACCGATATGCGCGCCCTCGAAAAGCGCTTTCATGGATTGAAACCCATCCATCGCGGTGCCAAGCTCGAAATCCATGGCGGCTTTGATCGCCCGCCGCTCGAACGCAAGCAAAGCGCCGTTCTCTTCGCACGCGCCGCTTCCCTCGCCAAGCAACTGGGCCTCTCCCTGGGCGAAGCCGCAGCCGGTGGCAGCTCCGACGGGAACTTCACCGCGGCGCTTGGTATCCCGACGCTCGATGGCTTCGGCGCCGTCGGCGATGGCGCGCACTCCGCCCACGAACACGTGCTTACCAAGACCATGCCCGTCCGCGCCGCACTCCTCGGCGCTCTCCTCGCCAATTCGTAAGCCTGAAATCCGAAGTTACGCAATCCCAGGCGAGCGCATGTTGTCTTGTCTCACGCGATTGTCGTGGAAGAATCCGACTCCCAAAAATTGTCATTCCGACCGGAGGGACGGAGCTTTTTGCCGGCCCGAAGCGGAGGTACGGTTCTCCATCGCACGTTTTTTGTGCGATGAATCCCTCTTCAACTTCGAATTTGAGGGTAAGTCACCATCCGCGTTGGTTTAGGCGCGCAATGGGCGTTTTACCGCCCGTAGCTTTTCTTCAAATACTCCACCGTCCCCTGCATCAAATCCCCGTAATCGCTGTGCAGCACCTCGCGTAGTGCCTCCTCGCTCGACCGCCCCGCCGCGACTCGATCGAGGATCTTCTCGATGTCTCCCATCCCATCTGCCTGCACTATGAATTCCACGTTTGCCAGCGCCCAGGCATACGAATACCGCACCACATCTTCCGATAGCCCCAGCCACGATCCTTCCAGCTTCGACAGCGCCGCCGCATGTCCTTGTTCGTAAATCTGCACCAGCACGGCCGCGCTTTCATCGCTGCGTTTTCCTTCCATCCATTGCGCTATGCCCTCCTGCAGCCATGTTGGCGCCCGCCCGTGAGTTTTCTGTTGAATGAAGCTGTGCGTTAACTCATGCCGCAAAACGCGCGACAACTCCGGGGTCATTCCCGTCAATCCCTGCACCGGCACGCGGATCCGTCCGTCATTCAGCGCCCCTACCCACTCCGGCGCTCTGGTGATGTCCGCGAATCCTTGTTCCGTGTACAGCACGATTCCAATGGGCTCGGGTGGCGTGTAGTTCAGCGCCGATTCCATCTGCTGGTAATGTCCCTCCAGCGTGTGCAGAACGTCGCGGGCCAGTCCAGGCTCCGCTGCGCCGTTGTATCGCAACTGAAAGTGCGCACTCTCGTTTTCCCGGTAATTCTCCTCTTCCCGAATGTCGCGCTCCGCCTTTTCCAGCGCTATTTGTACGTCTGCATCATGATGAATGGACTGCGCCTTCTTCCAATCCTTCACCGCCAGATCCGGCCGGTTCACCCCGTAATAGGCCCATCCGGACAGCTTGTACACGTCGGCATTTTCTGGCGCCAGCCGCCTGGCATGCTCGAGATACTCCAGCGACTGCCGGAATTCGCTCCGCTGTAGCTGGATGTACGCGACATTCATGAGCAGTACCGCTTGCTCTGGCTTGTAGGAAACTGCTGCCCGCGCATCGCTCAACGCGTGGTCGAGGTCCCCATGCGAGAGTTCAAACTGAGATGCCGCGTGATGCGCCAGCGCGGCTCGTTCATTGGCGTTCGCGCTGCCTCCGTGTGCCTCTGCCTCCAACTGCGCGATGTAATTCCGGTCAATCGCCCCGTCGTGAACCGCGCCCTGATCTATCTCCGCTCCGTTCGCCGTAGTCTCCATCGCGGGTGGTGCGATGTTCAGATTTGCTGCGGCGGCCGCGGGTGACTCCGTCACCGGCAGCAACCCCCCTTTTTCGATGTGATCCACGATGGATTTCGGCAACGCCAATTGCCCCGCGGAAGTCTCGTAGCGGACTTTGTCCCCCTCCTCCACCACGTTGTACGCCAGGATTTTCTGGCCGTTTTTCAGGACGATCTTGTCCGCGCACGCGGCTGTCGCCGTCAGCAGTATGCCGGCGATCAGGCATGTGATTCTTGCTGCGCTCCACCTTCGCTGCATCTTTTTATTCTAGACCGCTGGGGTACCCCGCTCGCCGCAGTCTTGTTCCTCCATGCCGAATATGACTACACTCTTTCCATGAAGCTCCTCTCCGCCTGTCTGCTTCTTCTCGTGCCGTGGTCAGCAGCTTGCCACGCCGCCGATCTCTCGCCCCGCGACCTTCTCGCTTCGCTCAACGCCCTCTCCCTTGACGCACAAAACGTCTACACCGTTTCTGCCCCAAACCACATTGAAATTCATCATGGCGATGCCGTCCTCACCTTTCAGGTGGGACGCTTCGCCTTCTACGCCCCATTTGAAGGCCGCATCACCGGCTTTGTCTTCTCCGGTCTGGGTCACGCCCTTTCTCTTCCGCGCGATCCCGCGGAAAAGCAGCAGATGGCGCGGTTCCTGGGGGCTCCCGTGCTGGACCAGCAATTCGTCTCCGCCTTCGTGCGCTTCACCGATGACACCGCCAAGGACCTCCTGGCTCAATTCCAGCGTGTCGGCCTCCAGCCCTCTCCCGATGCTTCATTTGCGGCCCTCTGGGAACCCAATGTCGCGCGTCTTAACTCTTCCCACTCCCTGCGAATTCTGTTCGAGGAATTTTCCTCCTCGCCCCGGCATTTTTTCCATGCGGGAATTGATGGCGTTGTCACCGGCCCGTTCGACATCTTGGCCGATGAAACGCGCACGGAGAATTTCATGATCGGGCAACCCCGCTTCGTCGGCATTCTCACACATTACGACGTCTGGACTTCCTATTCTTCGCCCGGATATTCTTCTCCGCAGGTTCCCTTCGCTGCTCTGCGATACCACGTCAACACCACCATCCACCCGGACAACTCCCTCGAAGGTAATACCTCCGTCGATTTCCGTTCTGTCACCGGCGGAGAACAACTCATCTTCATCCAACTCGCGCGCTCCCTGAAGGTCGAATCCATTTCCTTCGAGTCCGGCGCGCCTCTTACCTTTTTCCAGAATGAGGGCCTCACCGGGCAGGAGTTGCGTTACCGCGGTGAAGATTCGCTCTGTGTCTTCCTCCCCAAGCCTCTTCCCGCGGGCGAAACCTTCACCCTGAATTTTCGCTATCGCGGCAACGTTATCGAAAACGCCGGTAACGCCGTCCTCTTCGTCGGCGAGCGTGAAAGCTGGTTCCCCCACCACGGTGACACCGCCGAATTCTCCCTCTACGACATGACCCTCCGCTGGCCCAAGCGTCTTCGCCTTGTCGCCACCGGCGAAAAATCCGACGAGCGCGAAGAGGGCGACTTCCGCGTCGCCCACTGGAAGACGGAACAGCCGGTCACCCAAGCCGGTTTCAACCTCGGCGAATACGCCCTGGCTTCCGTGGCCTCGGAAAACCATGTCATTGATCTTTACGCAAACAAACAACTCGAAGAGGCCATCCAGGCCCGCTTGAGCCGTGTCGTCGTAGACCTCAGTCCGGCCATCAAGGTTCCCGGGGGTGATTTCCCTAACGCCCGCATAGCGGTCGAGCCCTCGCCTCCGAGTCCTGCGGATACCCTGAAGCAGCTTGCCCGTGAAGTCGATTCCTCCATCCATTTCTGCGAACAGTATTCCGGCCCCTTTCCGTTTCATCATCTGGGCGTCTCGCAAATTCCCGGTGCCTTCGGGCAGGGCTGGCCGGGACTTCTCTACATCTCCACTTACTCCTTCCTGTCTCCCGAAACCCAGCAGCGTGCCGGCCTCAACGCGACCGCCCAGGAACTCTTCACGCAAATTGTTCCTTTTCACGAAGTCGCTCACCAGTGGTGGGGGAATGTCGTTGGCTGGTCCAGCTACCGCGATCAGTGGATCAACGAAGCCATCGCCAATTATCTCGCGCTGCTTTTTGCAGACTCACAGAAAAACCCGGATCAGACTCTCCACGCCTGGCTCGTTCGCTACCGCAAGAGTCTTCTCACCAAAGGCCCCAACGATGACCGCCCGCCTGCGGAGACCGGCGCGCTCATCATGGGCATGCGCCTGTCTTCCTCCAAGTCGGATTCCGCGTACGATCAAGTGATTTACGGCAAAGGTGCTTGGATCATGCATATGCTTCGGGAAATGCTGCGCCAGCCCAATACCCCGAATCCCGATGCGCGCTTCATCGCCTTGCTGAAGTCGCTGATCTCCAAATACGCCCAGAAAAGCCTCACCACAAATCAATTCCAGCGCGAGGTGGAAGCCGCCATGACCCCGAAAATGGATCTGGAGGGCGGCCACTCCATGGAGTGGTTCTTCGCCGAATATGTCCGGGGAACCTCCATTCCTCACTACAAGGTGAGTTTCTCCTCGCACCGCACCGACAAGGGCTTTCAAGTGCGCGGCAAGCTGTTGGCCTCAGGCGTGCCCCACTCGTTCATTGCGCCTGTTCCTCTTTTCGTCAGCAGCGGTTCCGGCCGCGGTGTTTTCCTCGGCACGGTAATCGCCGACGGCGAAGAGACACCTTTTTCCTTCATCACGCAGACCGATCCCCGCAAACTCCTCATCGATCCTCGCATGACCCTGCTTTGTGTTCAGGAATAATCAGGCGTGATTTGCTAATCCTTTCGGCAGGGGCTGACTTCGCTTGGCCTGGTCTTTTCCCGGATGACGACGTGCGCCTGCAGTCCGCGCTATTTATTCATCAACTTCTCTTCCAACATCGGGCTATTCAAATTCAATTCGGCCTTGCCGCCTTCTCCCAATACATACGGATACCCGTCCGGATCGCCGGGCAATTGTGACAATAATCCCGCCTGCACCAGTTCGCTCATCTTCGTCGCCCGTCGTCCGGTCCGACGCTCATACTCATCCGCGAGCCGGTTTAACTCTCGCAAGTCCAAATCCACCTTGACCAGCCGCAAGTGCAACTCCGCGTTCTTCTTGATCTGCGGCTCTTTGGCCGTCTGGTAGATGTCTCGCCATAGGAAATAAGAGGTTTCCAGCGACTCGCCATCGGCAGCGATCTTTGCGGCCATCACCTTCATCCAGATGGCCGCTTGCGGGTTCTTCGCGCCTTCCGCGAAGGCCTCGGCTGCCCTGGCGTAGTCCTTCTTGTCGAAGTAATAGACGTTGCCCATATCCTGGTAGAAGCGCCAGTAATCAGGGTTGGCCTGCAATCCTCGCCGCAGCAGTTCCACCGCGTGCTCCGGATCGCCCGCTCCGCGTGGCGGGGCATCGCTTAAGAACGTCGAGCCGAACCGATACGCGACGATCAGATTCGGGTCCAGCGTCGTTGTGATGTCCAACAGCGGCCAGAGCAGCTCCAGATTCCTCTGCTGTAGCCGGTGTTTTTCTCCGTAGTACTGCACCGCCCGCGTCCAGTACATCGCTCCCACCAGTGGTGCGAATTCCAGACTCATCCGCTTGATCAGTTTTGGCGAGCGCAGCACCAGCTCATCGCGTTCTTCTTGCAGCGCCTGCCGCTGACCATCAATCTTCTTCTGTAGTTGCCATACGCCCGCGAGACCCAACGCCAGCAGGACGCCCAACGTCGCTTCAATGATTCCGCTTCGCTTCATTTCAGGTTCCGGCGCGAGAAAATCGCCGCCGCCGCGGCCAGCACCACCGCGCCATAAACCACCGCGTACAGCGTCGCCTGCTCCACCAGCGCACCCGACACCGCCCGGCCGTGCGCCACCGCTCCCATTACGTTGAAATTCTCAAAATTCGGCAGCAGGTAGGAAATCCCCTTCAGCAAGTTCATTGTCGCTGGGCTCAAATCCACTGCCCGCATCGTGCGCAGATCTCCCGCAAACAGCCCGGCCACATAGATGCCCGCCGTGAACAGAATCGCCAGAAACGGCGTGGTGAAACACGAAAACAGCAGCGCCAGCGCCACGATCAGCGCCAGCTTCAGCAGGATCAAGTACACCGCCACCAGGATCCAGACGTCGCTCTTTTCCAGTGTGTGTTTCACCGTCCATAGCGCCAGGTACAACCCCGCGGCCATCGCCGCCGTATTCACCGTCAGCGTCATCACCAGCCCGCAGTACTTTCCCAGCAGGAATTCCCACCGCTGGACCGGTTTCGCCAGCAACGCATAGAGCGTGCGCTTGTCCATCTCCTTGGACACCAGCCCGACGCCGATAAACACCGCAATGAACAATCCAATCACCGAGATCGCCGTCAATCCCAGGCTGACGATCACGCTTTCTTCGATCCCGATGGAAATCTGCCCCACCAGGATCGCCGCACCCATCATCAGCAACGCGAAAAACACTAGGTTGTAGAGCACGCGGTCCCGCACCGCTTCCCGGAACGTATTCGCGGCCACTGTCCATACGTTCTTCATGTTCCGCTCACCTCAACTGCATTGGCCTGCGCCCGGTCCGCTTCCACAAGGTTCATGAAGAACTCTTCCAATGTCGGTTTGATCTGCGTCACCGACAGAATCCGCGCCCCCGCCGCCCGCAATTGCTCGATCGCCCCGTACAGCTCTTCTTCGGGCATTTGTAGACGATAACAATCGCCTGTCCGCGTCGCTCTGGCCAGCAGCGGCGGGTTCTTCCCCTCCGCCACCTCGAACAGAATTTCCATTCCTTGCGTTTTGATTCCCACCATTTCTCCCGGCGTACCCACACCGCGCAGTATCCCGCCTACAATCACACCTACCCGGTCGCACAGCATCTCGGCGTCGGAAAGAATGTGCGTGGAGAAAAGCACCGTCCGCCCATCTTTCTTCAGTTCGAGGATGATGTCCCGCACTTCCCGGCGTCCCAAAGGGTCGAGTCCCGACATCGGTTCGTCCAGGATCACCACCTGCGGGCCGTGCAGGATCGCTTGCGCCAGTCCCACTCGTTGCAGCATGCCCTTCGAGTATTTCCGCAACTGAATTTTCTTCGCGGTTTCCAGCCCCACCTTCTTCAGCATGTTTTGCACGCGCGTCTGGCGGTCCGTTGCTGTCAATCCGTGAAATCGCGCGAAGTAATCCAGCAATTCCGCTGCGGTCAGGTAATCATAGAAATAGGGCTGCTCCGGCAAGTACCCGGTCTCCCGGTGCATGGAAACATCGTCGATCGATTTCCCCAGGATTCGCGCGGTTCCCCTGTCCGGGAAAATCAAGCGCATCAGCAACTTGATGGTCGTGGATTTTCCGGCCCCGTTCGGTCCCAGGAAACCAAACACTTCGCCGGTATCGACCCGCATGCTCAGGTCTTCTAAGGATGTTTTCTTTTTCAGGTTCAGAAACCCGTAAGGGTATTCCTTCGAGAGATGTTCGATCTCAATTGCTGGGGTGGACATGCCTCTATCTTTTTAAACCCCGCACCGAACGTCAACGCCAGGCTCTTTTCAATGTGCGAGGATTGCAACGCTGGCACTTCTCCTCCCCAACCCCAAAATCCGTCATTCCGACCGGAGGGACGGCGCCTTTTGCCGTCCCGGAGTGGGGGTACGGTTTTCCATCGCACGCTTTTTGTGCGATGAATCCCTCTTCGACTTCAAATTTCAGGTTGATTGGATTTTTCTTGCCTCTGTGCGCGACGCTCTGCGAAAACTCTTCACTTCGCAATCTGTACCAGGTCCGCGCTGCCCGCCGGTTCCGGATGCAGCGTCTGCTGTCCCCGCCAATTATCCAGGATTCCCACCTGCTGCACACAGCTCACCGTACACCTCGGCGCGCATCCCTTATGCGTGTAGTATTCCCGGTGCCGCCGTTCGTCCGTATATTCCCGGAGCGGAATTCCCGGATAACCCCGCTGCTGCGAACACCAGTGCACCAGCCCATTCTCGCAAATGTACAGGTAGCGCGATCCCGCCCGGCACTTCCAATCGTGCTCTTTCGCCCTGGCCACGTTGTGCTGAAACTCGTTGAACCGCGAAAATGAGCGTTTCCCCAGCTCCATGATCTCTTCAAAAATTTCCTGTTCGCGTTTCCCCAGCGGCTTCAATTGCCCGTCGTGATCGTGGATAATCCCTACCGTGCTGGTGAACCCCAACTCCACCGCTCGGTGCGCGATCGCCAGCGCATCCTCCGGGTTCTTCACGCCGCCGCCAAGCACGGAATTGATGTTCACCTGAAACACGGCAAACTCCGAAAGCATCTCCAGCCGCCCATCCAGCGATTTCAGGCTCTTCTTGGACACTTCGTCCGGCACTGCATTGTCAATGCTGATTTGCAGGTGCTCCAGCCCGGCCTCGTTCAGCCGCTCGATTCGCTCCTTGTTCAGAAAAAACCCGTTCGTAATCAGCCCCGCCATCATCCCGCGCTTGCGGGTATGCCGGATGATTTCATCCAGCTCCGGATGCATCAGGGGCTCGCCGCCGCTGATGGTGATGATTGTCGTGCCCATGTCCGCCAGGATATCCAGCCGCTCTTTCATCTCCTCCAGCGGCACGGGATTGGACACATCGTCGTATTCATTGCAATACGTGCAATCCAGGTTGCAGCGCCGCATCGGGATGATGTGCACGAGGATCGGGTGCTTAGTGTCCGTCAGCGCCTTCGTGATCATCCACAGCTCGTGCAGACGCGTCTTCACGAAACGCAAACGCTTCCGCATGCGCGTCCTCGCCGGCGCTTTCCCCTTATTCCTGTTTTGCGTCATCTTCGGCTACAACTTCCCCGAGCGCTCATTATACCTTAACCCCGCTTTCCGTCTTCCCTTGTGCCGTTCCGTCGGCGAGTTTCGTGTCTTGTTCGGCGAACCGCATGGGAGCCAACTGCCTTCTGAAACAATCCTATTGCTTTCCCATAGGAGCCATGGTATCTTCTCTATTGCTTTCCCATAGGAGCGTGATGAGCGACAAGCCCGACGTCTGGCAAGGCACTCTGGCCTTGATGGTCCTGAAGACTCTGGAGACGCTCGGCCCGCTCCACGGCTACGGCATCGCCCGCCGTATCGAGCAGACCAGCGGCGATCTCCTCTCCGTCAATTACGGCACCCTCTATCCCGCTCTCCTCAAACTCGAACAGGAAGGCTACATCGCTTCCGAGTGGGGCGTCTCCGACAACAATCGCAAAGCCAAGTATTACAAACTCACCCGCGCAGGTCGCAAACAACTGGAAAAGGAAGCCCGCGAGTGGGAGCAGGCCACGACGATCCTCGCCCGCTTTCTCTCCACCAAGGAGCAACCCTCATGAAGCGCGTGGCTCTGGAATTCTGTGCTACAGACACTCTTCTTTACCCTGAACCGCGAAGGGTCTGTGCTCTTGGGTTTTTCCGTTTGCGCCACCATTCCCCTGAACTTGAGGGTGCCCCACCCTTGGTGCGTAAGGGTGGGCTCTTACGTTCCAACGCCACAGTTTCTCTTCTCTTCGCTCCTATGGCGGCGTAGCGATGAGACCTCTACAGATGTGGTTCCGCCGCCTCCGCAACCTCTTCCGCAGAACCCAACTCGATCGTGATCTGCAGGACGAGCTAGCCAGCCACCTCGCCCTCCACATCGAAAACAACCTTCGTTCCGGCATGACTCCCGAAGCAGCCCGTCGCGACGCCCTTCTAAAACTCGGTGGCATCGAACAAACCAAAGAATCCGTCCGCGAGCAACGGGGTCTTCCGTGGTTCGAGACGCTTTTGCAGGACCTGCGTTACGGCGCCCGTATGCTTCGTAAATGTCCGGGCTTCACGGCGATCTCCCTCCTTACGCTGGCCCTTGGTATTGGCGCAAACACTGCCATTTTCAGTCTGGTCGATGGCATTCTCCTGAGACCGCTCCCCTTCTCCAAGCCACAAGATCTGGTAAGCGTAACCGGCACGTATCCGAAAGGCGCTTTTGTCGCCCTACGCGATCAAGTCCAATCGCTCGACGTCGCCAGCTACATGGAAGGCCACGAATTCAACCTGCAACGCTCTGGTGAGCCGGTTCGTCTCTCTGGCACTCTTGTTTCCGCGGAATTTTTCTACGTCTTGGGTGCACCTCCCGAGCTAGGTCGGCCATTTAGCGCCGGGGACGACAAACCGGGCCAGGACAACTACGTCATCTTGAGTCACGCTCTCTGGCAACAGCGCTTTGCCGCCGATCCCGGCATCATCGGCCGGGCCATCGTACTGGAAGGCGTCAGCCGCCAAGTCGTCGGTGTCATGCCTGCGGATTTCCGCTTTCCTTCCGCAAAAACGCAGGTCTGGATTCCTCTCCACAACGATCCTCGCGACGCCGTGGCCTACTGGCCGGCGATTTCATGCCAGTCATCGGCCGTTTGCGTCCTGGCACTACTATCAATCAAGCCCGCGCCGAAATTCGCCTGCTCCAGACGCGTGTATCCGGCTTGTTTCCCTGGCCCATGCCCGTTTCCTGGAACGCGGACGTCAGCGTGCTTGAATTGAAGCATGGCATGGTTGCAGACGTGCGCACCCGCCTCTTCCTCCTTTTCGGCGCTGTCGGCCTGATTCTTCTCATCGCCTGCGTCAATGTCGCCAATCTCGCACTTTCCCGTGCCGCCACCCGGGAGAAGGAAATTGCCGTACGCACTGCCATGGGTGCGGACCGCCGCCGCGTGGTCCGCCAACTTCTCACCGAAAGTGTTTTGCTTGCTCTGTTCGGCGGACTCTTTGGGGTTCTGCTTGCCACGCAGGGCTTGCGTTTGCTCAGATTCGCGCTGCCGGCGGACACGCCGCGCCTCGCCGATGCGCACATCGACTGGCGCGTGCTCGCCTTCACCGGCGGCCTCGCTATCCTTACCGGTTTGCTCTTCGGACTCGCTCCCGCCCTTCATTCGTCACGCTATTAGCCTGTTACGTTCCAGCCCGGCGCGCCATGCGGGTCGACCCGATGACGGCGCTGCGCTACGAGTAGCCAATCCATGTCCATCTCTAGCTCCATAACCTCATCCGGTCTCGCAGCCACTCACGCCTGTCCTCTCAACTCCTCATCCTCCTTTTTGGCTGGCAGCGCCGGCATCCTACCGGCCCTTGCGTCTTTCTTTCACAGGTCACGATTCGCGAATCACGAGTCACGTCTTTTTCCTGTGGCATTCCCACAGAAGACGTGCTACCCTCATGTGGTCATCACACAGGAGGCCTCATGAGTGACTCCAAGCTTGACCTTCTCCAGGGCACTCTCGACCTCATGGTCATGCAAACCCTCAACGCCATGGGGCCCCTCCACGGCTACGGCATCGCCCGCCGCATCGAGCAGGTCAGCGGCAATGAAGTCCTCCTCAATCAGGGCACCATCTACGCCTCGCTCGTCCGCCTGCAGCAGCGCGGCTGGATCTCCGCGGAATGGGGCACGTCCGACAACAATCGCAAAGCCAAGTTCTATTCCATTACCAAGCGCGGCCGCAAGCAGCTCTCCGAAGACGCCGCGTATTGGCAGAGACTCTCCAGCGTGATGACACGTGTCCTGGCGATGCCCGAAGAGGAGGCCAAATAATGCTCGACCGCCTCCCCCAATTCTTTCAGCCGGGTGCCCCACCCTTGGTTTGGAAGGGTGGGTCTTGGGTTTCTCTTCTCCGAAACTCAAAACTGAAAACTGAAAACTTATTACTCCTTCCGGAGAGCGAATCATGATCGCCTGGCTCCGTCAATCCCTGCAGCGCTTCGCTTCTTTCTTCCGCCGTGCGCAACTCGATCAAGACCTCGAAGCCGAAATGGCTTCCCACCTGGAATTAGCCATCGAAGAAAACCTTCGCTCCGGCATGTCTCCCGCCGAAGCCCGCCGCCAGGCCCTAATCCATTTCGGCGGCACTCAACAAGCTAAGGAAAACCATCGCGACTCCCGCGGAATCCCCTGGCTCGCAAATTTTCTTCAAGACCTCCGCTTCGCCTTGCGCCTGCTCCGCAAATCTCCTGGCTTCACATTCGTTGCCGTCCTCACTTTGGGCCTTTGCATTGGGGCCAACACCGCTATTCTTAGCGTCGTTGACGCGCTCCTCATTCGCCCTCTCACCTACACTGACGCCGGCCGCTTGGTCGCCGTGCACGAGATCGTTCCCAAGTTCAGCAGCTTCGCCCCGCTGATACCCGTCAATGCGATGCACTTCCGGGAGTGGCAGAAGAATGCTCGCTCGTTTGATCAACTCATTCTCCTGAGCGGCAGGAGTTTCACTCTCACCGGCTCCGGAGACGCGCAACGCATTCCGGGCGCGCGCGTTTCATCTAACGTTTTTTCGACACTGGGAGTACAGCCTCTGCTCGGCCGTTCCTTCCGCGCCGATGAGGACGCGCCCGGCCACGATCAGGTTGTCGTGATCAGTCACCCCTTGTGGGTCAGCCGCTTCAATGCAAATCCAGAAGTGATCGGCAAGCGCATCGTCCTCGACGGCAACAGTTACGAGATCATCGGTGTGCTTCCCGAGGATTTTCACTTCCCCAGACTCAGTCAGTTGTACGCCATGACCGTTTCGGAAGAACACCCCGAGATTTGGAAGCCCTTCGCGACACCGAAATGGCTGAGGCCGGAGACTTTAACTATGCTTGCATTGCCTGTCTGAGGCCGGGGGTTTCCATTCCGCAGGCTGTCTCGGAGTTGAACCTGCTCCAGGCCAACATCGTCCGGAAGTTGGGGGCGAATGTCGAGCTACGTGCCACACTGGTGCCTCTGCAGGACCAGCTCACGGGCCGCTCGCGCGCGAGTCTTCAGCTCCTGCTTGCTGCTGCCGCGGCTGTCCTGCTCATCGGGTGCGCCAACATTGCTAACCTTCTTCTTACCCAGGCCGTCACACGCCGGAATGAAATGGCCATCCGAAGCGCCGTTGGGGCCGACGCGGCCAGGCTCACTCGACAAGTGTTTGTGGAAAGCCTTTTGCTTTCCACTCTTGGTGGTCTCTGCGGCATTGTGGTTGCCTACTCTGCAATGCGCGTGATTCTGACCAATGTGCCCATTGATTTGCCGCGTATGGATGAGGTTCACCTGAACGGCTGGATGCTGTTATTCACCCTGGGCGTATCCACGGCCACCGGCCTTTTGTTCGCCACTCTGCCTGCCTGGTACATCGCAAGAATTGATCCTTTGGCGACGATGAGGTCCAGCACGAGGAGCGCCACCTCCGGGAGCAAGGTGAGCCGCCTTCGCTCGCTTCTGGTCAGCCTGGAAACCGCGTTGAGCGTGACGTGCCTGATTGCCGGTGGCTTGCTCCTCCACAGTTTCATAAACCTACTGCGTGTCGACACAGGTTTTGAAGCCCGGCAGCTTGTTACGGTTGACCCGAACCTCCCCGATACTCGCTACTCCGACCTCACAGCCAAGAACACTTTTCTCAGTGCTCTCCTCGAACGAACCCGAGCCCTGCCGGGCGTGAGCGCCTCCGGATTTCCAGCAAGCTTCCTCTCAGTGGAGAAGGCGGAAACAACCTGGTGCTCGCCGAAGGCGTGGACATGCCTTTCGAGGAGCGCCCCTTGGCGGATATTCCCAACGTGAGTCCTGATTATCTGTCGGCCATCGGCATTCCATTGAGGAAAGGCCGCGTCTTTGGCGATAGTGACCGCTCCCGGCAGGTTACCTTGGTCTCTGCCCTGGCCGCCGAACGTATCTGGCCGGGCCAGGACGTCATCGGCAAGCGCTTTCGCCTCGGTGACATTAGTAACCCTCTGAACGAAATCGTGGGCGTTGTCGGAGACGTCCGCGCTGTCAGCCTCAACAAGAGCCCCTCTCTTACCATCTACGTGCCCTACTGGCAGCGCTTCCGTAACGATGTTTCCCTCGTCGTCAAGACCGCTGGCGACCCGGCGGCCGTTTCCTCGGAGATTCGTGGCCTGATTCGCGAGAGCGATCCGGAGATCCCGGTGTCGGCCTTCCAAACCATGCAGGGCATCGTGATGTCATCGGTGGCGCCACGCCGGTTCCAAACCATGCTGGTCCTGTTGTTTGCCGGAGCTGCAGCGCTATTGGCTGGCTTAGGCATCTATGGGATCGTCTCTTATTCCACGTCGCAACGAACCAATGAGATCGGCATCAGAATGGCTCTCGGAGCGCAGCGTCCTGCCATCGCTCGTTTGGTGTTTGGTCAGGCACTGTTCCCGGTCGGTGCGGGTTTGCTCGGAGGGGTGGTTCTGTCCTTGGCATTGCGCCGCGTCTTGTCCAGCTTCCTATTCGGAATCGATCCTGCCGACCCAGCCACGATCCTGGGCGTGATTTGTTTCCTGGGCCTCGTCGCCGCTGCGGCTATCTACTTCCCGCTCCGGCGGGCCATCGAGATTAGCCCCATGAGTGCTTTGCGCTACGAATAAGCGGAGCAATGACTATGGATATCCAACGCCCATCCAACGCCCACGCCAAAAAAGTCCGCCGCATTCTCTACGTCGGCATCGCGGTAATCTCCGTCGCGGGAGTCACCTACGGCGTTTCGCGCCTCCGTCCCGCCGCGCCTTCCGTCGATAAGGCCACTACTTGGACCGACGAAGTGAAGCGCGGACCGCTGCTTATCGAGGTCCACGGCGTCGGAACTCTAGTTCCAGAGGACATCCGCTGGCTTCCTGCTCAGACCGATTCGCGCGTGGACCGCGTCCTCTTGCATCCCGGCGCTCTCGTTCAGCCTGGCAGCGTGATCCTGGAACTCACCAATCCGGAATTGCAGCGAGAAGTGTTGGATGCCGAATATCAGTTGAAAGCCGCCCAAGCGGACTTCGAGAACCTGAAAGTCCAACTCAACAGTGAACTTCTCAATCAGAAGGCCGCCACCGCCGCGGTCCGCAGCGATTACGAGCAAGCCAAAATCCAGCACGAAGTGGACGAGAAGCTTCGTGCCGAAGGGATCGGCGCGGAGGTCACCGCACAGCTCTCCAAAGTGCGGGCGGAACAGTTGGGCATTCGCCTGCAACTCGAGGAAGACCGCACCACAAACGCCGCCGACTCCGCAAAAGCGCGCATGATGGCGCAGCAGTCGCACGTGGATCAGCAACGCGCGCTCTACGACCTGAAACGCAGCCAAGCCGAAGCTCTCCATGTCCGTGCCGGCATCCAAGGAGTCCTGCAGGTCGTCCCCGTCGAGGTTGGCCAGCACGTCACACCCGGCACCAATCTTGCCCGCGTTGCCGATCCCAAACGTCTCAAAGCCGAAATTAAAATCGCCGAAACGCAAGCCAAGGATGTGCTCATTGGCCAGAAGGCCTCCATCGATACCAGAAATGGGCTGGTAAAGGGTCAGGTCTCACGCATCGACCCCTCCGTGCAAAACGGCACCGTCACCGTCGATGTGCAAATCAGCGACTTGCTCCCGCAGGGCGCGCGCCCAGACCTCAGCGTTGATGGCACCATCGAAATCGAAAATCTCAAAGACGTTCTCTACGTTGGCCGGCCCGTTCACGGCCAATCTGACAGCACCATTGGCTTATTCAAACTCGTGGATGACGGCTCGGAAGCGGTGCGCGTCAACGTCAAGCTTGGCAAAACTTCCGTCAACACCGTCGAAATCCTCCAAGGCCTCAAAGCCGGAGACAAGGTGATTCTCTCCGACATGTCCGCCTGGGATGTTGTGGACCGAATTCGTCTGCGCTAAGGAATTCTACTCGGAGGCTGTTCGCATGACTTCATCAAACGGTACGCTCATCAAGATGCAGGGCGTCAGCAAGATTTTTTTCACCGACGAGCTTGAGACCCACGCCTTGTCCGAAATCGATCTCGAAATCAAGAAGGGCGAATACCTCGCCATTGCCGGCCCTTCGGGATGCGGCAAATCCACTTTGCTCGCCATCCTCGGCCTCCTCGATTCGCCCACGGAGGGAAACTATTCCCTCAACGGCCAGCCCGTTTCCAGTCTCAAGCTCAGCGACCGCTCGCGCATTCGCAACCGCGAAATCGGCTTCATCTTTCAGGCCTTCAACCTGATCGGCGATTTAACCGTTTACGAAAACGTAGAGCTTCCGCTGACCTATCGCGGCATGGCCTCCGCGGAACGCAAGGAAAAAGTACAAGCCGCATTGCAGCGCGTCGAAATGGCGCATCGCTCCAAGCACTACCCCGCGCAGCTCTCCGGCGGCCAACAACAGCGCGTCGCCGTGGCGCGGGCCCTGGTTGGTGATCCCTTGATTCTCCTGGCCGATGAGCCGACTGGTAATCTAGATTCCAAGAACGGCGACGCGGTGATGGATCTGCTGAAGGAGCTCCACGCCAATGGCGCGACCATCTGTATGGTCACGCACGACCCGCGCTACGCCCATCACGCGGAACGTACCTTGCATCTCTTCGATGGCCGTATCGTTGAACAGACTCTGGCGCCCGTCTAACCCCTCACGGGTTTTCCCTTCTGCGCCACCCTTCCCCTGAACTTGAGGGTGCCCCACCCTTGGTGTGTAAGGGTGGGCTCTTACGACCTGACGCCGCAACCTCTCTTCTCTTTCTCTTAGTCGTCACCGCGGCATAGCTTCAGCGGCGCAGCACCAGGCACCCTGCGATCATGTCGTGCAGCGCCTGCTTCCTCTCCGTGAATCCGGCCATGATGTAGCCGATGCCCAGGGGAATGAGCCCGGAAATGATCTTCGCGAAAAATCGTCCGGAAGCCCGCCCGAACGAAACGCGGTTCGCCGCTCCGTCCGTCACGTATAATCCCAGCGCCTGTTTGCCCCACGTCGCCTGCTTCTCCCCGCTCTCGAAATACGCATAGTAAAGCCACTGCAGCAGGACACCGACCGCCACAAACATAAAGACGAGCAAAAGGATTGCGCCAATGACCGCCGGATTCGGCTGTCCCTCCATCCCCTCCATACGGCGCGGCAAACTCTCAAGCGTCGCCGCCAACCCCGTCAGGAATACCAGCGGAATGACCAGCGCAAATACACCGACGCCCAAGATCAAGCCATCAATCAGATGGGCCACGAAGCGTAACCAGAATCCCGCATAAGTCACGCTGTGCGTTGTGCTGAACCCCGCAACTCCTACGTTGGCGGGTACGGGAACCCCCGCCGCGCTCGCAACCGCCCCACGCACCACTGGATTTCCGCAGGACACGCAGAACGCGGCGTCCGCAGCGAGAACCGCACCACATTTGGAACAGTACACTGTGATCCTCCTCGACCTCGTCTACTCCAATTGCTAGCGGCCCCTTCGAGGGCGCGCCAAAATTCGCTCACTCCAAAATTACTCGCATCCTTCCCGCACAAGCTCCTCCAGATGCTTCCGCGCTTCAGCGCTTCCCTTCCGCGCAGCAGCGGACAGCAGAACACGCGCCTGGTCGCAGTTCCTCGCGACGCCTTTGCCTTGCCGGTAGAGTTCCGCGAGGGCCACTTCGGCGTCTGCATTTCCTTTTTCCACGGCCACCCAGAGCAGTCGTACGGCCACTGCCAGTTCCGCTTCACTCCCCCTGTCGCGCAGGTTCTGCTCCGCCTGCCGGTATTCCTGCTGGCCGTCATCGGTGGCCGTTCCTGAGGGATTGCTCGGCGCGGACCCGCGATTCTGTTGTGATGTCGGCTGAAGCACAGGCGCGCTCCGTGTCTTCGTCGAAGAAGTACGTGCGGCGGGCATGACCGGCGGCACTTCCATGACTCTGCTCGCAGCCGCAGACTGTGTTTCTGAAGGAGCGGCGCGATCCCCCTCCGGTGAGGAGCCCGTCGAACTGTCAGAAACACCCGGCGAACCGACAGGCCCTGTGGTTTCCGGTGCGACAGTGGCTTGCGCGGGAGGCTCGGCAACTGAAGATTGTGGAACGCGCCCTCCATCATCACCGGCAATAATTTGGCCCAGCCAAATGAGCGCGTGGCCAACTTCACGGTGGAAAACCGCTGCGCCGGCGATCAGCGTCAGAACAAGCATCATGCCGATTACGCGCATCAACAGCGAACGGCTCGCCCGGTGCTCGTCAAGCGTTTCACTGAACTCGGTTTCCAGTTGCAGCGCGAGCAGGGGGTCAATTGCCGCTTCCGTCGCAAGCGGTTCGAGCGAGACGACCGGGGACCTCTCCGGCGAGACGTCATGCAACTTGGTTTGCACTTCCGGACTCGGCGCAGTGGCGCTCTCCATCGGAGCTTCTGCGAGGTCGACCAGCTCCTCGGGCTGAGGCAGGGGGTTCAGCGCAATCTCCGGTTCAGGCAATGGCGCAGTTTTGGCGCTCTCAACAGAGGGAAGCACGACGCGCGGAAGTGCGCGACGCCCTTCCTCGCGCGGCTCTTCAAGCCTGGGTGGCGCGGGAATGACCATGGCTGCGATTTCCGGCTCAGGGGAAGGCGCGGCCTTAACGGCTTCAACGGATGGCTGCGCACCGCGCGAAAGAGTGGAACGTTCTTCCTCGCGTGGCTGTTCAAGCCTGGGCTGCTCGGGAAGAGCCACCGGTGCAATCTCCGGCTCAGGGGCGCGCGCGGTCTTAGCGGCCTCAACGGATGGCTGCGCGGCGCGCGAAAGAGTGGAACGCGCTTCCTCGCGCAGTTCTTCCCGTGTAGGCGGCTCGGCAACCGCAATGGCCGGGACTTTAGGCCCACGTCCAGCAGGCTGATCGGCCCGGTCGAGCCATCTGCGAATCTGTTCGCGAGCGCTATGGGATATTCCGCAGAATTCGACGCCCGCGACGCGGCCATCTTCTTTGATCCAGACGATCCGCCCTTCCCCGCTTATGCGCGTGCCTTCATCGAGCGAAAACGCAAACTGCGTCTTCCCCCCGGCGCGCAAAGGCATCATCGCCCGCAGCGCAAATCCTTCTTCTGAAAGATCGCGCATCATCCCGCCGTTGGCGGATTCAAGCTCGACGTAGACGAGGCTGCGGGGGCGGTTGCGGTGTTTCTTGCGGCGCTCGGTGTCCACGGTCATAGAGGGGCAAATGCCTGCATTCTAACCTTTCCTCGGGGTCACGTATCAGAAGTTTTTTGAAGTGTGCAACTATGCCCGCGCGGATATCCCCATTTTGAACGAAGCGAACAAAGAAGCAGCGAGATTCCACTCAAGTCTCCCCCAAGAATTCCTGGATTATCCACACGGATCAGGACCAAGGATGGCTAGTGCCGTTCCAACTTGTTCCAACAAATCCCTTCGAGAATACTCTCTCTGTGTTCGCGTCAGATGCTTGGACCGTCATTTGGCCCAAATAGTTGGAACGGCACTAGGCGGTGGCCGGAAGTATCTGCGCGCAGCGGCACGCACCAGGCCGGCAGCATCAGGAGAAAAGCAGGACGACATCGCTTCGAGCAGCCGTTGTTCTCACTCCAGGAGACCCGGTCATTCTAACTGGCGAGCGCGCCCGGCTGAAGCCCGGGCGCTGACGGAAGAGCCTACGTGCTCGTGATGCTGGCGGAGAAGGAATTGATCGGTCATGCCGGCAATGTAGTCGCACACCACGATATGCCGGGCCGTTGTGCGCGACATTTCCTCGTACAGTTCGGGCATCGAACCCGCCTGCTGCTCGTAGAACGCGAAGAGTTCTTCGAGGCACTGAACGGAGCGTTTGCAATCTTCGGTGATCAGCGGGTGATTGTAGATATGCGAGAAGAGGAATCCCTTCAATTGGGCGTTTTGCCCTCGGGCGGGTTCGCTGAAACGCGCCAGCCGCACCGGCGCGTGGCGTATGTCCTCCATCGACTGCGCGCGCGAATCACGTACCATCCGTTCGGTATTGGCGATCAGGTCGCTGGCCAGGTGGTCTAATACATGCCGCAACGCTTCGTTGAACTTCAACTTGGGACGCGCTTCGCCATGTTCGGACTCGACCTGGCCATAGAACTCGCCGAAAAATGGCACTTCCTGGCAAAGTGCCTCGACATCCAGAAGTGTCGCTTCGAGCGCGTCGTCCAGGTCCGCCGTGTTGTACGCAATTTCATCCACCCAGTCGATCAGCTGGGATTCCAGCGGCGGGCGAAGTTCCAGCAGGTATTCCGATAGCTCGGGAAACTCCGCCGCGCTGTAATCACGGGAGTGTTTCACGATGCCCTCACGCACCTCGAAGGTCAGGTTCAGGCCCTCGAAGCCGATATAGCGCTGCTCGAAATGCTCCACGATGCGCAACGCGTGCAGGTTGTGATTGAACCGCCCGCCGTGGGCCCCCATCAGCTCATTCAGCTTGCGCTCCCCGGCGTGTCCAAACGGTGGGTGGCCGATGTCATGAACCAGGGCGAGGGATTCCACAAGATCGGCGTTGAGACCAAGCGCGGACGCCACCGTGCGCGCGATTTGTGACACCTCCAGCGTGTGTGTTAAGCGGTTGCGGAAATGGTCGGAGAACCGCATCGTGAAAACCTGTGTTTTCGCTTCCAGGCGGCGGAAGGCACGCGAGTGCACGATGCGGTCGCGGTCGCGCGCGTATTCGTTCCGGTAGGGATGCGGGGGCTCCGGAAAACGGCGGCCGCGCGAAGAAGCCGGCTGCATGGCCCAGGGCGCGGTTGCACGGGGTGTTTCGATGGCTGAGACCTCCCGGAAAAATTGCGGGTTGCCTAACCTCAGGACTTCGGTAGGATTGTTCCGAGGCCGCGGTCCGCCTGGTCCGCCATTGGGGTGTTCGGGTAATCCTTTTTGATCTGTTCGTAGATGGCTGTCGCTTGCTTCGGGTCACTCTGACGAAGAACGCCCGCGAGCTCCAGCAGGACGAGAGGTTTCGGTACCAGGACGGAGCCGACATTGGAGAGCGCTTGCAATTCCTTCACCGCCTCCTCGTTCTTCCCCGTGCGCTTCGCGATCAGCGCTTTTTGGTATTGCGCCAGTGCCGCAAGTTCCTTGTCCGAACCGGCATTTAGTTTTTTCAGTTCCTCGGACGCTTGATTCAGGTGATCCAGATCCATCAGGGACAGAGCGGAGTAGTAGCGAGCAAGCTTACCGGCATTCGTGTGCGGGTATTTCTCGGCAACCACCGCGAGCTTGACTTCCGCATCCTGGGCACGCCGCGCCTCATCCGCATAAGTCACTTCGCCCGGAAGCGTAGGCTGGCCGGGAATGGAGAGCGGCGCGTTGTATATCTTCATGGCATCGTCGAACGCGGCTTGCGCCTGGGCGTTCTGGCGATCGGAGTAGAACCTCCAAACCAGATAGCCGGAGGCAATCACGATCACGGCCAGAAGGGCGATCGAGGCCAGGCGAGTATGGGAGAGGACGGCTTCCGCGCCATGCTCGAAAGTTTCCCGGACTTTGTCCTGCTTCAGCTCTTTACGCGAAATGTGTTCGGGCATGTACGCTCTCCTGCATGATCTCAAAACGTATATCCTAGCACAACTAAACCGGCGCTCGGCGGCAGCCCGCGGAGTAACGCTTGCCGCATGAGAGCGCGTCGCGGACGAATCGTCGCCTGCCGGTCATGGTAGGTTGGTAGTATGCAGACGGGTTGCGTTCATTGTGGACAGCAGCACTTGCTGAAAGACGAGGTTGTGGCCAGTCACGATAAGGTGCAGTTCCGCTGCACCCGCTGCGGTCAGATCACCATCGTGGAAGTCAAGCGCCGCGCCGACGAAACCGTGGTCATCTCACCGATGCCTTCCTTCGCCCGGGCCGACGCTTCCACCGCAAAACTTCGTTTGCCTCCCGCCGACGACGCGTTACTTCTGCCGCCGGACGCGGACATCCTTTTGACCATCTCCACCGGCCCCTCTAAGGGCAAGTCTTTCAAACTGAGAAACCCGCGCACCGTGATCGGCCGCAAAGGCGCCGACCTGCCACTCGATGATCCGGAAATTTCCCGCCACCATTGTGTCCTCGAGGTTCGGGAACATTCGGTGAACCTCAAGGATCTCGACTCCACTAACGGCACCTTTTTCGAGGACCAGCGCGTGCGTGCAGCGTTCTTGCAGGACGGCGCGGAGTTCCGTGTCGGCAGCAGCATTATCCGGGTGACCTTTCAATACAAGTAATGTGCAAAACCTGCGCGCCCGCCTGTGAGATACTGGCGCAGGTGTGACACCGTGGCGCAGAGATGAACCCCCTGACTGTCTGTCTCGTCGTACAAAATGAGCAGGAAAATTTGCCCCGGGTGTTGCAATCCGTGCAGGGGATTGCCGACGAAATCATCGTCGTGGACGGCGGCAGCACGGATCGCACGCAGGAAATCGCCCGGGAATTTGGCGCCAGGGTGTTCTTCCGCGCTTTCACAGACCATGCGGACCAGAAAAACTATGCCGCCTCTCTGGCTTCTCACGACTGGATCTTCCTTCTCGATGCCGACGAAGAGTTGAGCGAAGAACTGAAAGCGTCAGTGCGCAGATGGAAGGAGCGGACGCCCCAATTTGATGTTTACGAGATGCCGCGTTTGACCCGCTATTTGGGCGCATGGATCCATCACTCGCGCTGGTATCCAGACTGGCAGCGCCGCATCTACCGCCGCGACAAAGCCGGCTTCTCCGGCGTCATTCATTCCGCCCTCCGCTATGAAGGCAAGATTGGCCGGTTGCGTGGCAACCTCCTGCACTATACGATCCGCACTTTTTCGGAACACGAGGCAAAGCTCGAGAAATACACCACGGCCATCGCCAAGGAGATGTTCGATCAAGGGAGGCGCAATTGGCGCGCCGCCATGTGGCTGGCCACGCCTTGGAGCTGGATCCGCCATTTTTTCCTGGGGGCCGGGTTCCTGGACGGTTATCGCGGCGCCGTAATCTCCCAGATGGCCGCGCGCGGCGTGCGCTTGAAATTCGCGAAATTGGGAGCTTTGGTGCGGGCCGAGAAGAAAAAAACTTCGCACGGTGCCGGATGATTCCCCTGATTGTGGACCTAGAGACCGAGTGGCGCGGAGGGCAGAGCCAGGCTCTGCTGCTCCTGAAGGGATTGTACGAACGCGGCCATGCGGCGGAGCTTCTCACCGCAAGGGGATCTCCTCTTGGCCTTCGCGCCAAAAGAGCGGGAATCTATGTGCACGAAGCGTCTCACACGATGCTGCGCTTGGCGGCGGCACGCAAGATTCGCTGGCTTTTGCGCGATGGTAGATTCGATTTGCTCCATGCCAACGAAGCCCATGCCTTGACCGCGGCCTGGTTGGCGGGGGCGCACAGGCAGTTGCCGTTTCTGTCCTCCCGGCGAATCGGTTTCCCGTTGCAGCGCAACTGGGTATCAAGCGCAAGATTCCGGGCACTGGATCGCTTTGTGGCCAACAGCAGAGACGTTGCCCGCAGTCTTGTCGAGAGCGGATTTCCTGCGGACCGCATCGCCATTGTCAATGAAGGCGTGGAAATCCCGGAGCGCGTTTCCACGCAAGAACGAAACGCTGCGCGAAAACGGTGGGACGTCGCGCAGGGCGAGTTCCTCTTCGGTTGCGCCAGTGCATTTGTGCCGGAGAAGGGCCAGCGCCACATCGTTGAAGCCCTCCGTATCCTAAGGGAAAAATTCCCGAACTCACGCGCCTTGCTCGCCGGTGAAGGTAGTTGCCTCGCAGAAGTCAGACATCTTGCGGCACGCCTGGATTTACAGCAAGCTGTCCTCCTGCCGGGATTTGTCACGGACATGCCAGCCTTCTATGCAGCCCTGGACGCTTTCGTATTTCCATCAGAATTCGAGGGCTTGGGAACGGCGCTGCAAGCAGCAATGGCCTATGGTTTGCCCGTGATTTCTACGACCAGAGGTGCCCTCGGTGAAGTGGTGGAGGACGGTCGGACGGCGATCGTAGCGCAGCCAAACGCATCGAGCTTTGCCGCGGCTATGGCAGGCCTCATGGCTGACTCCGGCCTGCAAAAACGCCTTGGCGAGGCGGGACGCATCGAGGTCATTGAGCGTTTTTCGGCCGACCGCATGGTTGCGAACACGCTTGCTGTCTACTCAGAGCTCTCCGGCGCGGCCACCAGCGCGCCGCCTCAAACTTAACCTCATATCCGAAGTTGCCCCACTACACGCAGACGCCTCGTCCACCACCTGAGATTTGTCATTCCGACCGGAGGGACGGCGGCTTTTTCCTGCGTAGGGGCGCAGGACTCCTGCGCCCCATGTCCGCACGATCCCCTGATCTTGACTCTCACCCCCCTCTTTTGCCTTTCCCTAAAACCGTCCCGGAGCGGAGATACACTCCTCCATCACACGCTTGTCATGCGATGAATCCCTCTTCAACTTCGGATTTCAGGGTTATTCCGGATACCCTTTGGGAAACTTCCGCCGCCAGTCCCACGCCGATTGCACGATTTCTTCCAGCGAAGAGTGCTTGGCCTCCCAGCCCAGCGCCCGCTTCAGCTTTTCATTGCTCGCAACAAGCACTGCCGGATCGCCCGGGCGTCGTGGAGACATCTTGTGCGGAATCTTGCGCCCAGTGATGCGCTCCGCGGTTTTCACCACTTCCAGGTTGGAGAACCCTCTGCTATTCCCAACATTGAAAGCTTCTCCGGGAACTCGCTCGATCTCCTCCAGCGCGCGCAAATGTGAATCCGCAATGTCGATCACGTGGACGTAATCGCGCACGCAGCTTCCATCCGGCGTGGGGTAGTCGAAGCCGAAAATATCGAGCTGCGCGATGGCTCCCAAGGCCGTGTCCAGAACCCTTGGAATCAGGTGCGATTCTACGCGATGGGCTTCGCCGCGCTCAACGCTGGCGCCCGCGGCATTGAAATAGCGCAATGTCACATATTTCAGCCCGGTATACGCGCGGTAATCGCCCAGAATTTGCTCGAAGGTCAGTTTCGATTTGCCGTAGGGATTGATGGGCGCTTGGCGGTGATCTTCGGGGATGGGGACGACTTCAGGCTCGCCATAGGTCGCGGCGGACGAGGAAAAAATAAACTTATTGACACCATGGCGCACCATGGCGTCCAGCAGGTTCACCCCGCAGCCAACATTGGCCGCATAAAATGTGCTCGGTTCGCGCACCGACTTGGCCACCAGCGCTTCCCCGGCAAAATGCATCACCGCATCAATTTTGTGCGAGGAAAAAACCGTTTCGATTTGGGATCGAATCGCAAGATCGCTTTGGCAGAAGGTCGCGGCGGGCGGAACGGCGCCGCGGTAGCCCTCCTGGAGATTGTCGAGCGCGATCACTTGATGGCCGCGCAATAACAGCACTTCCGAGCAGATACTCCCGATATAGCCGGCCGCGCCGGTCACAAGTATGTTCAACGGAAACGCCTCCCTGAAGTGATTAAATACACGCGGACTACTCAAGAATTCTCCATCGAGTATACAACCATTCCAGTACTGGCAAATGGCACGCCTCGAGACTCGCGTATATCGCAGCAGCGTGCGCAACCATTCTGGGCAATACCGGACCGGTGTGGTATAAGGTCGTGCCTGGGTTGTGCTGAATACCCAGCAGGTGGCATTTCCCGGGTACTGAGGGTCCCCAATCTTCTGATGGAGGTTCAACGATGCGCTCAATCGTGAACGGCCTTGTATTGTTTTTCGTCTGTATCATCCCCGCGGCAGGCCAAGAAAAAACGGCGTCGGCGAAACCCGCGGATCTTTCGCTGACCGCTGTTGGCCGGCAGCACCATCCAATTGCCACAAAAAACGAAGAGGCACAGCTCTATTTCGACCAGGGAATCACCTTGATCTACGCATTCAATCATGAAGAGGCTGCGCGCGCCTTCCAGCGGGCCTCTGAACTCGACTCGTCTTCCCCGATGCCTTTGTGGGGAATCGCTTTGGCGGTTGGCCCCAATTACAACATGGACGTGGACGCGGAACGCGAAAAGCTCGGCTATGAAACCGCGCAAAAGGCTCAAAAACTCGCCGCAAATGCGCCGCAAGTCGAAAAGGACTATGTTGCCGCGTTGGTGACACGCTATTCCGGCGATGCCAACCCGGATTACAAGAAACTCTCCCGTGACTTTGCCGCGGCCATGAAGGCCCTTTCGGAAAAGTACCCGGATGACCTGGACGCTGCGACGCTCTATGCGGAAAGCCTCATGAACCTCAATCCCTGGAAGCTGTGGTCTCACGACGGCAAGCCCGGCGAGAACACCGAAGAGATCGTGCGTGTGCTGGAATCGGTTTTGGCACGCGACCCCAATCACGCGGGGGCCAATCATTACTACATCCACGCGGTCGAAGCCTCGCCAAACCCGGAGCGGGCGCTGCCCAGCGCGCACCGCCTGGATAACCTGGTGCCGCAGGCAGGGCATCTGGTCCACATGCCCGCGCACATTTACGAGCGCACGGGCTTTTACGAACTTGCCGCTCGCAACAATGAAGAAGCGGCCAAGGTGGACCGCGCCTACGCACTAAAGGCCGAGCGCGAAGGCACCCTGTACGACCTGATGTATCACAGCCACAACGAGCACTTCCTGGCGATGGCCGCGTCTATGGCGGGAAACTATGCACAAGCAAAGCAGGCAGCGGACGCCCTGGCTGCGCGTCTCATGCCGCACGCAAAGATGATGCCCATGCTGGACGCGTTCATCATGACACCCATCTGGGTCGACACGCGTTTCGGCAAATGGGATGCGATTCTGGCGCGGCCCGAGCCATTCAAAGAATTGCAGGACACCCACGCGATGTGGCGCTATTCCCGCGCGATCTCTTATGCCGTCGGTGGGAAAATAGATGCCGCTGAAAAAGAGCGGGCCTTGTTTGCGCAGGAAGCAGCGGCATTCCCTCCGGATGCCATGCTCGGCGAACAAAACAAAGCCAACGCCGTGCTTGGGGTTGCTTCCCATGTGATCGAGGCCCGCATCGCCGCGGCCCAGGGCCAGCGCGACGTCGCCATCAGCCACTGGAAGAAAGCAGTGGAGATCCAGGACACGTTGAACTACGACGAACCGGCTGACTGGTATTACCCGGTGCGCGAATCGCTGGGGGCCGCACTGCTCACCGCCGGGAAAGCCGCGGACGCCGAATCGGTTTTCCGCGAGGATTTACACCAGAATCCCAGAAACCCTCGATCGTTGTTTGGATTGCGGGAGGCCTTGCGCGCGCAAGGCAAGGAAGCGGACGCAACTTGGGTGGACAGGCAATTCAAGGAAACATGGAAAGATGCGGATACAACACTGACCCTGGCGGCTTTGTAACAGTTCGTTTCCTATAACGCTTTTGAAAAGGGAAAGCGCCGAACGGCTCCTTCTCGACCCGTCCGGCGCTCTCTTGCGCTAGTAACTTTCTTCCTTCAAGAATTTTCCAGCAGTTCCCTCCCATCCGCTCGCCAAAATTCGTCAAGCTAATTTGCAGATTCAACTACCCATCGCCCGTGCGGTTCGAGGAACTCCACACCAATCGCATAGCCTTCGCCATGGATTGGCTGGCAGTAGGCCACCCGAGCAGCGGAGCGAAACTCGCCTGTGCGCGAGGCAAACACCAGCCGCGCGTTCTTGTCCCAGCGCCGGATGCTGACCACACGTGCACCCTTCGCGCTGACATTTTCCGTAAACGTCGCTTCCGCGCCGGGAAGCTGGCGATTACCTTCCAGAACCACGGGGATTTCCATCTGGATCCGGGTTTCCCGGCGTGGATGGGTATGTATGTGTCCGTGTGCCATAGGTCATCCATCTCACAGGCACGCGGCAATGCGTGCAAAGGAATTCATGGCGCTGCCGCGGTGTTTCATGCGATATAGTGCGCGATCCGCTGCGCCCAACAGCTTTTCCGGGGTGTCCCCGTCCTCGGGATACGCGGCGATGCCGGCACTGACCGACAGAGTAGGGTTTTCGGCTTCCGTCGCCAGCCGCTCGCGAATACGGGAAGACACACGGGAAGCAATGTCGCGCGGAGCTTCCGGAAGAACCAGCGCGAATTCGTCGCCGCCGTACCGTGCTGCTGTGTCAATCGCTCGTGAGTGATTCCGCAAAATCTTGCCTAGCCGGACCAGGGAACGGCTGCCCACCAGATGCCCGTAACGGTCGTTGATGCTTTTCAGCCCGTCCATATCCATCAGGACAATGCTGAACGGGCGCTGCGTCCGCCGCGAGCGGTCCAATTCCGATTCAATCACCGCGATCAGACGACGGTAATTCGCCAGCCCGGTCAGCGGGTCGCTTACCGCCAGCGTGCGCACCTGATCGAAGAGCCGCGCCTGATCAATCAACGCGCCGCACAGCATGATCGAGTAGCTGGCCACCTTGCTGAGTTCCGCGAGGAAGAACGGCCCGTCAAAAAGGCGTCGGGAGAACAGCGCGGCGATATGGCAGCAGACGTTCAGCAGTGCCACCAGAAACAGCGAATAATCGTACAAGGACGCATCGCTGTCGCTCTTTTTGGCCTGTTGAAACCTGCGATAGAAGAAAATCGCGGCTAGAACAAACAGGACGCCAGGCAGCGTTTCCCACGGCCGCGAAAAGAGCGCCCCCGCCTGCGCAACCGGTGTCGCCGGCGCGGCGATGAACGCGGCACTCGTCACGTAAGCCGCTGCCGCCACCACGAACAAGGCACCGGCGGTTTCCCGGCTCGGTTGCCGCGCTGTCGGAATGAATCGTTCGACGGCCAGTGCCGCCAGCAGCAGCACGGCCAACAATGTGCGCCCAACCATCCAGCCCATGGGTACGTGCGACAGCGCCACCGGACCCAGGCGCAAGAGATCATTCAATCCAAAATAGCCAAGCGTCTCGATCATCCCGGACAGCACAAACCCGAAAGCCAGAATCAACGCGCTGCGATCGTGGGTTCCGCGGAAACGCACCAGCGCATTCGCGGCGTAGCAAAAGCACAACAGTGAGCCGCCCACTTCGAGATAGAGGTAGACGTTGGGCGAACCGGAGACATGGGAGTGCCGCGCGTACAGCACCACACCAACGAAAAAGGCTGCCAGGAGGCTGTACGCAATCGCAGGCAGATGCCCGCGGTCCTTGCGGAAAAACCCCGTGATTTTGGCCCAATCTCCCAAAACATCCCCCAAATGCCGAAGAAAACCGGCAATACCGTGGAATGCACGTCCAGGCCCTTTTGGAGTCATCAGGGAAGGTTTGTAACCAATTCAAAATAGATGAGTTACTGGGAGCTACAGAAGAGACCGTCCCGCTTGAGACAGAGCCCGAGACAGCCAATTGCCCCCTGCGGCGCAGATTCGGCTCACTATCGTGAATGTATCCAGAGAGTTAGCAGAGTTTTAGACAAGATAGGTCCAAAAGTGTGCAAAGTCTCATCCTGAGACTGTCTCATCTTGGGATGAGGCACCTTTTTACGGCTTTGCCGGCGCAGGCAGGTCTCTTGCGGTGACTACGCTCGTAAAGTTCTGGCGCTTGTGCGTGCCGTCGCAAAAGGGCGAATTGCTGGAGTGGCCGCAGCGGCAGATGGCAACAGCCGTTCGCCCGCCCAGCCCGAAGGCCTTTCCTTCCTGATCCACAAGCTCAAAATCCCCTTCGATGCGTAGTGGGCCGTTATTGAAGATAGTGACTTTCGTTCCTGCCAAGGAGCCCTCCCGTTTGACAAACTGCGAATAACGACCTGGAACCGCTCTCACGATATCCACCAGCCATTTGGAATACAAGCTGCCCCAAGGACGCGGCACTGTCAGTCTGTTGCACAGAGATCGAAATCGTCAGTAGCGTGCCACGCTGGGGTCCACTTCCGTGGACCAGGACAATATCCCCCCGCGCAGATTCTGCACCTTGCGGAATCCCGCTTTGCGCAGAAAATCCACTGCTTCGGCGGAGCGCTTCCCGCTCCGGCAATGCGCCACGATCTCATGCGAAGAGTCCAGCTCGTGAACCCGCTGCGGCAATTCGCCCAGCGGAATCAGATGCCCCTTCAGGTTGCAGATCTGGTATTCGTGGGGTTCGCGCACATCCAGAATGAAGATCTCGTCACCCCGATCGATTCGCTCTTTCAGCTCGCGCGCCGTAATCTCGGGAACGTGCAAATCCAGTTCCGGCTCTTCTTCCCCGCGTATCCCGCAAAACTCGTTGTAGTCAATCAGCTTGTGTATCTTGCGATGCGTTCCGCACATCGGGCAACTCGAGTTCTTGCGCAACTTCAGTTCGCGGAACTTCAGCGTCAGCGCATCGAAGAGCAGCAATCGCCCCACGAGCGAATCGCCGCGCCCCAGGATCAGCTTGATCGTCTCCAGCGCCTGCAAAGAGCCGATGATCCCAGGCAGCACGCCCAGCACACCGCCTTCGGCGCACGAGGGCACCAGCCCGGGAGGAGGCGGCTCAGGATAGAGGCACCGGTAACACGGGCCGTCGGGCATGCCGAACACGGTAGCTTGGCCTTCAAATCGGAAAATCGAGCCGTACACGTTCGGCTTGCCAAGAAGAATACACGCGTCGTTCACCAGATAGCGCGTGGGAAAATTGTCGGTGCCGTCGACGATCACATCGTAGTCTTTGAACAGCTCCAGGGCATTCTCGCTCGTCAGCTTCATCTCGTAAGACGTGATTTCCACGTCGGGATTCAAGTTGCTCAAGCGCGCCTTGGCCGCTTCGGTTTTGGGCTTGCCCACGTCGCTGGTGCCAAAGGTCACTTGCCTCTGCAGGTTGGTGAAATCCACCACATCAAAATCCACCAGCCCGATATTGCCCACGCCCGCAGCCGTAAGGTAAAGCCCCAGTGGCGCGCCTAGGCCACCCGTGCCGATCAACAGAACCCTGGCGCCTTTCAGCTTGAGCTGACCCTCCATGCCAACTTCCGGCATGATCAAATGTCGGCTGTACCGCAAAATTTCTTCGTTGGTCAGTCCCGCTGCCGGCGGGTGCCCGATCAACGGCTGTGCTTTGGTGGACATCGTACTCCTCACATAACCATTCTACCTGCGCCGCGCGATTCGGAGAAGCCAATCGTCGCGCAACTCAGTGGCCCACGAGCAGCACACCCACCATTCGTTTTGCAACGCGCATCCATTTGGCTTAACGATAGATAGGCAAGTGGTGGCTCGGAGCAGCCGCATCCCCGCCATCGAATGTCTCTGAGTCTGGTACATGGTGCCGCGTGTCGCCCTTTACACCCAACTCCAGGAATCGTACTCTGGAATCACCATGTGGAATGTCGACGAACGCTTTGAAAAGAAAACCATGGATAGCCTTGCGGCACTTGGCTTTTCCGTCGGAAGCACGCGCGGCGTCGTGCGCGTGGAAAAATACGGCTCCGGCGCGGAATTCCGTCAAGTTCCCGACGGCCACTTCCAGATGACCATTATGCCCACCATCATGTTGCACGGGCAATTCACCAGGCTCTGGGACGCCGGCTACCAGAAATTCCTGCTCACCACGGATGGTGTCAAAGTTCCAGCGCTGGCGGAGCACTTGGCCAATTTGCGCAAGTTCAACGAAGAAATGCGCACCGCTCTGGGTGTGCCGACGTTTTATAACGAAGCGCTGGGTTCGGTCAGCCAAGTCAGCGTGTACGACCGCCTGAAGGGCCGCCCCGGAGATGACCCGGACAAAACCGTTGGCGTGCACTCCCCGGGAAGCGCACACTAACAGATTCGACGGAACGATCCACCTTCGTCTGCACCTTCACCCTTTTCCAGTCGCCGGCTGATTCCATTCTGGTGGCGCAAGCACGAAAAGCCGGCGAGAACTGCCAGGCACGGAGGACACGCGGATGGGACGTGCGGTCGCCTTGATGGACGATCTCTTCTTCCAAATGAAAGTCGCGGAGACCGCCAAACAATTTGGCGTGGAATTCAAGGTGGCAACCACCGGTGAAGCGCTGCTGACCATGCTCGATCCGCCCACCAAACTCGTCATCATTGATCTCAATGCGCGCGGCAGCCCCGTGGCAACCATCGAGCATCTTCGCGCAACTCAAAAAGAGTTGCGCGTGGTGGCCTTCCTGTCCCATGTGCAGACGGAACTCGCGGCGTTGGCCCGGGCCGCTGGCTGTACCGACATTCTGCCGCGTTCGGTGTTCACCCGGAATCTTGCTGCCATCCTGGAAACCGCCAAGGATTGAGAGGAACGTTTTGCGCGATCGGAAGGCTCGCCGTTGCTGCGTTTATTTCTCCCTCATTGTCTTCTTTTGCTGTGCGACTCCTTTGCAGGGCCTCGCCCAGTCGGCTTCCCCGGCCGATCCTGCTTCCACTTTGCGCGACATCCTCTTTGCCGCCTGTTCGCAAAACTCCACTGATTTTGCCCGCGCCCTGACCGTGCGTAACGCTCAGGCGTTCTCCCGCATGACGTCCGCAACGCGCACGACCCTTTTGAAGCGCTTCGTCCTGCTGGACAAACCCGGCCAGCCTCGCGCTGAAATCGATTCCTCAGGGAATCTGAGCGTCTATTGCGCCACTTCCGATGTCACCACCCAAATGCAAATCGGCAAACCCGAACTCCGCGACAATCTCGCCTACATCTCCCTCACCCTCAAGAAAGCCGCCGCTTCCGATGAAGACGACTCTCATCGCGTGCTCATGGGCCTCGTTCGCGAAGACGGGCAGTGGAAGCTTCTCTCCCTTGGTCTGCTCCTGCTGGACCTGCCTTCGCTCGCCGAGGAATGGGACCGCGCGGAGATCAACAACAACGAACAATCGGCCATCGACTCCATGAAGAACCTGGCCGAAGCCATCGAAGCCTACCGCAAATCCTACACGCGTCTTCCGGATAGCTTGGCGGTTCTCGGCCCGCCCCCGCACGGTACCGCCAAAAGCGAAAAGGCTGATTTGATCGGCGCGGAACTCGCCGAAGGACGCAAGGATGGCTATTCCTTCCGCTACGTCATCGTGGGTGCGAATGCCTTGGGCGCCCCCGCCAAATATGAGCTCGCGGCGATTCCCATCGAATACGGGCGCACCGGTTCACGCTCGTTCTTTCGGGACACTTTGGGAGTCCTCCACGGCGCGGACCGTCGCGGCGCGGTGGGCAGTGCCACTGATCCGAAAATCGACTGAATCACCGCCCCACATTGAAACAACACCGTTGACCGATACGCCTAGCTTCCTTCCCTACACTTGCGGGCCTACCTCCTCGGCGGGAAAATGAACTGGGATCATCCGGCTTCCGGCGAAACACTTCCACGTGTGCCTCGCCACTCTCCAGGCAGACAAACCAGCACCGGCTGGTTTGACAGGAGAAGCGAGATGCCGGATGTAACGGTAGAGCGGCGAAGTGCGCCGCGAAGCCAACTCGTGCTGGCGGCGGATGTTGTGGAGCTCCCGCGCGGCGCGAGGCTGAGCGCGCGCACGGCCGACATTAGCCGCACCGGCTGCTACATCGATACGCTCAATCCTTTGCCGCAAGGTTTCCGGGTCCGCCTGCGGATTACTCATCATGACGAAGTCTTTGAAGCCATCGGCCGCGTGGTGTACGTCAGCTCCGGCCTGGGCATGGGTGTAGTGTTCGTCGAGGTGGCCCCGGAACACCAGGCCCGGCTCGACCGCTGGCTGTCGGAAAAGGATCAGGAATTCTGAGGCCAATTTCTTTCTTCGCCAGCCAGAAGTACGCTAACATTTCGGTTTCGCCTATGCCTCTGGCCTCTTTTCGCGTTGCACTTCTTCTGAGCCTCGGCCTGCTCTCTGCCGCTGCTGCTCCCCGGACCCTCGGACAACAGGTCGAAGATTCTTTTTATGGCCCCCTGCCGGTCTTTGAGTTTCACAGCGGCTTCTGGGTGAACCTCCATCATTTTCTCTACCACGAAGCCAGGGCGCGCGCCGCCGCCAAAGATTCGCGGGAAGCCGCCACTAGGCCCGCCAGCCCAGCGTTGAGACAATCGCCCGGTTCTCAGCCCTCTCTCACACTCGCGGAACAGCGCGTCTGGGAGCAAGCCCTCACCTACTATCTCTCCAGCTACACTGGCAAAGATCTGCTCGTCAACATCGACCTAATTCTCTTGAAGAACCAGCTCGGCGATTTTGAGGATTGCAACGAACTCACAGGTAGAAAGAAACCCGCTTGCGACGCCGGCCTCCCTGGCAATGTCGGAATCATCCTGGAGGCCGCCGCTCCCATCTATCGCGCGCACTGGTGGGCAGATCACGACCGCGCCAACCGCCGCTGGGTCACGCGCGTTGCTCCACTCGTCCGCGAACAGGGCGTCGGCCTCTCCGAGCGCCTCGCGGACATCTACCAATCAAAGTGGCCGAAAGAGAAAATTCGCGTTGAAGTCTGCGCCTTTGCGAACTCCGCCGGGGCTTACACCACGCTCGATCCCCTGCGCGTCACCATTGCCAGCACCGATCCCCGCAACCAGGGCCCCGAAGCCCTCGAGGTCCTCTTCCACGAGGCCTCCCACGATATCGCACGGCCCGTCGAAGCCGCCATCACCCGCGAGTGCCGCCAGCGCGACAAGCCCATCCCCCGCGACCTCTGGCATGCCTTGATCTTCTTCACCACCGGCGAAGTGCTCCGCCCCATCATGCTGGAAGCTGAGCAGCAAAATACGCCGGACAATGATGTCCCCCCGCAGCGGCACACCACCGCTACCGTGCCCCCGGGCCTTCGCGAAAAACTCTCCCAGCGCGGCTGGGAAGAGTATTCACGCCTGCTCTCCGTCTACTGGCAGCCCTACCTGGACGGCAAAGTCACTTTCGAGGATGCCATCGCGCATCTCGTTTCCGCCGTTTAGTGTCTTGCTCGAGGGTGTTTGTCCCAGGGACACGTCTTATGTTAGTCTCTCTTCGGCAACAGTAAGCCCGGCCGAAAGCCACGCACGTCCCAACGTCGCTCGACCCCCCTTTCTTCCTCACTGGAGCGCCGAACGGGTGTCGAGCCAACTCCGCGGGCCTTCTTCCGGGGCACAGGAAACTTTACCCCTATGACTGGAAGACAAGCGGCATCGAAAACCGAAAAAGAACCCCGCGAGATCAAGCTGGCCCACTCTCCGGATTCGGACGACGCCTTTATGTTTTATGCCCTGGCCACCCACAAACTGACCACGCCCGGGTACAAGTACATTCACGTTCTTTCCGATATCCAGGCGCTGAATGAAGCCGCGCTCACGGAAACCTACGACGTCACCGCCCTAAGCTTCGCCGCCTATCCTTCTCTGCGCGACACCTACATCCTCCTCGACACGGGCGCCAGCTTCGGCGAAGGCTACGGCCCCATCGTTGTCTCCACAAAAGCTCTGAAGCCGCAGGAACTCAAGGGCCTGCGCATTGCCGTGCCCGGTCTGAAAACTTCCGCTTATCTCACGCTTAAACTCTTTGAGCCGGATTTTGAAGCCGTAGTCATGCCCTTCGACAAAATTATCGAAGCGGTGAAAAGCGACGTTGTCGAAGCCGGCCTGCTCATTCATGAAGGACAGCTTTTCTTCCCGCAACTTGGCCTGCATCGCGTCGTTGACTTGGGTATCTGGTGGCAGGAACTCACCGGCCTTCCGCTTCCTCTTGGCGGCAACGCCGTGCGCCGGGCGCTTGGCCCCGAATTGGGACGCTTGATCGCCAAGACCATCCGCGACAGCGTGACCTATGGCCTCGAGCATCGCGAGGAAGCGCTCAACTACGCCATGCAATTTGCTCGCGACATGGATACTGAACTCGCCGACAAGTTTGTCGGCATGTATGTCAACAAGTGGACCCTCGGCTACGGCGAAAAAGGCAAGAAAGCCGTGCGCGCCTTGATCGAGCGCGGCACTGCCGCTGGCCTCCTCCCGGGGCCTCCCCAAATCGAATTCCTCGCAGAGTAGTTAGGCGGGGGAGCTGCTTCAATATTGGGACCTACCCAACTTGTGCAATAGAATTCATTTCATAAGTACTTCTTGAAGGACACGACTTCGCAGCTTGCAGAAAAAGCCTTTTCTTTAGGAGGCCGGGGCTTCAGCCCCGGCGCAAAGCCTCCAAAACAAATGGGCTTTAGCCCCTGAAGAAAGGCTTTTTCGCGTTTTTCAACATTCTCTTCAGCCGTGCCGAAAATCCTCGAATACCGCGGGCTTCAGCCCAGCGGCGCCTTGACGCTTTCCCTTAAATCTCTTAGTGTTTCCTTTTCATCATGAGACATCTCCTCTTTTTGCTGGCGGGCGCGCTTCTTTCGATCACTTTCGTCCCAACGCGTTCCGCCGCGCAATCTCCCGCTGAATTTCGCGATCAATTCGATATCCCCACAGACTGGCCGCGCGAAGCCGTCCGCAGTTCGCACGGCATGGTAGCCACAGACGAGCCGCTCGCTTCGCAAGCCGGTGTGGAAATCTTGAAACGCGGCGGCAACGCCGTGGATGCCGCCGTCGCTACGGCCTTTGTTCTCGCCGTGGTCGAGCCCGCTGCTGGAAACATCGGGGGCGGCGGATTCATGCTCGTGCGCCTGGCCAATGGCAAAACCTCCTTCTTCGATTACCGCGAAACGGCTCCCGCTAAAGCCACCCGCGATATGTATCTCAAGCCCGATGGCAAGTTGGACGAGGAGGCCTCCACCATTGGCTACCGCTCTGTCGCCGTACCCGGCACGGTCGCGGGGCTCGCGCTCGCGCTGAAAACACATGGCACCATGAAACTCGCCGACGTGATGCAGCCCGCCATCCGTTTGGCCGAACAAGGCTTTCCCGTCAGCGAGAAACTTGCCCGGGAATTGAACGAGGTGCGCCCCAGCCTGCAGCGCTTTTCCATGAGCAGCCGCATTTTCCTGAATAATGGCAAACTCCTTCACGCCGGAGATACGCTGCGCCAGCTGGAACTCGCGGCCACCCTCAAGCGCATCGCCAGGAACGGCCCCGCCGAGTTCTATCAAGGCGAGACCGCGCAGATGTTGGCTCGCGACATGGCCGCGCTTGGCGGGCTCATCACCCTCGATGACCTCGCCCATTACCAGCCCAAAATCCGCGAAGTCCTCCACGCCAATTACACCATCGATGCCCATCGCTGGGACGTCTTCTCCGCCCCGCCGCCCAGTTCTGGTGGCGTCGCTGTCATCGAAGCCCTCAACATGCTTCAGGATGTTCCGTTGAAAGGCTGGGACGATACGCAAAGTGTTCATCTCGTTGTCGAAGTGATGCGCCGCATTTTCGCCGATCGCGCCGCCTACCTCGCCGATCCCGATTTCTCGAGTATTCCGGTCGCGGGCCTCACCGATCCCTGCTATGCGAAGGAGCTTCTCGCCACCATCGACCCGCGCCGCGCCTCCTCCAGCAAATCCGTCCACGCGGGCAATCCGCACGTCTGCAATCAGGGCCTCAACGCCAGCGCAGCGTCCCAAACCATCGTCAGCCTCGGCGAAGGCCCGCACACCACGCATTTTTCCGTGGTGGATGCCGCGGGAAACGCCGTCGCCAGCACCACCACGCTCAACGACAGCTACGGTTCGCATGTCACCTCATCAGCCGGTTTCCTGCTAAACGACGAGATGGATGACTTCACCACGCAGCCCGGCGTGCCCAACGCCCTCTTTGGCTTGATTCAGTCGGAAGCGAATGCGATTGGCCCCGGCAAGCGCCCCCTCAGTTCCATGACGCCGACTATTCTTGTGCGCGATGGCCAGCTGAGTCTTGTAACCGGTTCACCAGGCGGCCCCACGATCATTTCCGTAACCCTGCTCAGCATCCTCAACTGGATGCGCCTCGGCATGGACGCCCAGTCCGCCATCAACGCGCCCCGCTTCCACCACCAATGGCTCCCCGACGAAATCCAGATGGAAGTGCTCTTTTCGCCGGAGATGGAAGATCAGATGAAGTCCCGTGGCCACACTGTTCGGCGTCGCGGCCATATCGGCCTTGTCAACGCCATCGGCATCGACGCCAAAACCGGCGACCGCTGCGGCGCCGCCGACCCTCGCGACGCCGGCTCGGCAATCGGCTACTAACGGCTCACACGATTTGTGGCACAGTCATTCCTGACTGTGCTCTGGGGTTTTCCTGCCCGCTGTAGGGGCGCAGGACTCTTTACCCTGAGTTGCGAAGGTCTGCGCCCCATGTCCGCACGATCACTGCGTCTTGCGATGTTTGGAGTACGGCGGCTTGCCGCCGCTTTTACGGCCGAATCTGCGCCAACAAACTCTACTCCTGAGATTCGGAGTTGAAAGGGGATCCCGCGGGCAGTCAAATGCCGTCCACAAGGGAACGTACGGTTTTTCATCGCGCGCCTCTCGTGCGAGGAATCTCTCTTCGATTTCGCATTTCACGCTAAAATGTTCCCGAACACCTATGCTCCGAATCCTCTCCACCTACCTCTTCGTCTCCAAGAAACTCACGCCCGAAATCCTCAAGCAAATCGCCGCTGCCGGATTTCAGGCCGTCGAAATCTTCGCCGCCCGCAGCCACTTCGACTACGCCACCCGGCAGGAAGTTCGCAACATCGCCCAGGCCTTGGCCGATCATCGCCTGCAACTCGTTTCGCTGCATGCCCCCACAAGCCGCGACCTCAGCCTCAATCGCGAAGGCGGCATCCCTCTCTCCATTTGTGAAGTGGAACGCGTTCGCCGCATTGAAGCCATGGATGAGTTGAAGCGCGTTGTGGACACCGCCGACGATCTGCCCTTCCCCCGCATGGTGCTGCACATGGGCGGCTCTCGCGAAACCGCCGACCCGCACAAACGCGACGCCGCTTTCAGCTCGCTCGAGCATCTCACGCTCCATGCCCACCACGCCGGCGTCACCATCTGCGTCGAAAACACCACCAACGAAATGGGCGATCCCGCCTATCTTCGCGCCTTCGTGGACGAAACCCGCCTCACCACTTTGCGCTTCAATTTCGATATTGGCCACGCCCATCTGGCCGAAGGCCCGGGAGACGCCCGCATCGCCAAAGGTATCGAGCCCCTGCGCGATCTCGTCGCCAGCGCCCACATCCACGACAACCACGGCGAAAAGGACGAGCATCTCCCGCCCTACGACGGCACCATCTCCTGGCCCGCCGCCATCGCCCTACTCAAATCCACCCCCGTCGGCCCTGATCTCCCCTTAACCCTCGAACTCAAGGAAAAAACCGGCCCCGACTCCCCCTCACTCTCCGATCAACTCGCCGCCGCCGCGAAATCCCTCGCCCGCCTCGAAGAAGACTGGAACGATGTCGCCGCTCCCGCTATCTAGGAAGTAGTCTCTTCTCTGCTAAACTGTTCGTTTGAACCAACAGTAGAGCACCTCACCATGACCATCATCAGCATCGAACACGCAGGCCAATACGACGCCCAGGAAGTCACCATCCGCGGCTGGCTCTACAACCTCCGCGAATCCGGCAAGCTTCTCTTCCCCATCTTTCGCGATGGCACCGGCATCATTCAGGGCGTTTGCTCCCTGAAGGAAAATCCCGAAGCCTTCGAGGCCCTCAAAGGCCTCACCCAGGAATCCAGCGTCATCGTCACCGGAAAGATCCGAGCCGAACAACGCGCCCCCGGTGGCTACGAAATTGGCGTCAGCAAAATCCACATCGTCCAGAAAGTTCCCGAGTCCACGCCCTTCCCCATTCAGTTAAAAGAACACGGCGTAGATTTCCTTCTCGACCAGCGCCATCTCTGGATCCGCACCCCGCGCCAGGCCGCCATTCTCCGCATCCGCGCCGAAGCCGTCCGCGCCGCCCGCGAGTTCATGGATTCGCAGGGCTATACCCTCACCGATGCCCCCATGTTCACCCCCGCAGCTTGTGAAGGCACCAGCACGCTCTTTGAAGTCAACTACATTGATGACCAGAAAGCCTACCTCACGCAAAGCGGCCAGCTCTATATCGAAGCCACCGCCATGGCTCTCGGCAAGGTTTACACTTTTGGTCCCACCTTCCGCGCCGAAAAATCCAAAACCCGCCGCCACCTCACCGAATTCTGGATGCTCGAGCCCGAAGCCGCCTACACCGAACTCCCCGATATGATGGACCTCGGTGAAGGCCTCGTCAGCGCCATCGTCCAAGGCGTGGTGAAGAACAAATCCCGCGAACTCGAAACCCTCAAGCGCGACATCAAGAAACTCGAGGACATCAAGCCCCCCTTCCCTCGCATCACCTACGAAGAAGCCGTCGGCGTACTCCAAAAGCACGGCAACCCCGCCAAATTCGGCGATGACTTCGGCGGCGACGAGGAAACCATCATCTCCAGTGAGTTCGACCGCCCGGTCATGGTCCACCACTACCCCGCGGCCATCAAAGCCTTCTACATGCAGCCGGACGCCCAGCGCCCCGATCTGGCTCTCTCCTTTGACATGCTCGCTCCCGAAGGCTACGGCGAGATCATCGGTGGCAGCCAGCGCATCCACGACTACGACCTTCTCCTTAAGAGATTGAAAGAAAACAACTTACCAGAAGACTCCTTCCAGTGGTATCTGGATCTCCGCCGCTACGGCAGCGTACCCCACGCCGGCTTTGGCCTGGGTCTCGAGCGCACCGTCGCCTGGATCACCGGCACAGAGCATATCCGCGAGGTCATCCCCTTCCCCCGGATGATTTACCGGGTATATCCTTAATCCCGGGTAGTTGCTTGGCCACTTCGGTTTTTCGGTACCTCGGTCGTCTAACAGCTTGCGGAAAACTCCGCGCGTTAGGGGGTCGGAGCTTTAGCTCCGACAAAAGAGCTCTTTTCTTTAGGAGGCCGGGGCTTCAGCCCCGGCGTAAAGTTCCCACTACCAATGGGCTTTAGCCCCTGAAGAAAGGTTTTCTGGCATTTTGGCGCCCGGGGCCACGGAACTTGGATCACGGGACACACTCATATGTCTCAAAAAATTCGCATCATCGGTGTTCCCATGGACCTCGGCGCCAGCCGTCGCGGCGTGGATATGGGCCCCTCCGCCCTGCGCGTTGCCGGCCTGCAAGCTCGCATCAAGCATCTCGGCCACCACGTCGAAGACATCGGCAACATCACCGTGAAACAACCCGAAGAGATGCCCGTCGGCGAAAAACGCTCCAAATACGTTGATGAAATCGCCGATGCCTGCAAGACCTTGGGCCATGCCGTGCAAAAATCCCTCGAAGAAGGCTACTTGCCCCTGGTCCTCGGCGGAGACCACTCCATCGCCGCGGGCTCCACCAGCGGCGTCGCCGCGCATTTCCGCAAGGAAAAAAAGCAGATCGGCTGCATCTGGCTGGATGCTCACAGCGACATGAACACGCCGGAAAGTTCGCCCTCCGGCAACGTCCACGGCATGCCTCTGGCCGCCATCCTCGGCTACGGCGTTCCCGAACTCCATGACCTCTATGGTTACAAGCCCAAGATTGAGCCGCAAAATGTAGTGCTGGTTGGCGTGCGCGATCTGGATTCCCACGAAAAGAAACTCATCAAGAAGCTGGGCGTGAAAACCTTCACCATGCGCGACATCGACGAACGCGGCATGCGCGAAGTGATGGCCGACGCCCTCAAATATGCCATGGACGATACCGAAGGCGTCAGCGTCAGCCTGGACATGGACTTCCTCGATCCCAGCGATGCGCCCGGCGTCGGCACGCCCGTGCGCGGCGGCGTCACCTACCGCGAAGCGCACCTCGCCATGGAAATGATCGCGGACAGTGAAGCCATGGTCTCCATGGAAATCGTCGAGATCAATCCCATCATCGACGAGCACAACCGCACCGCGCTCCTCGGCGTCGAACTCGCCCTTTCCGCCCTCGGTAAAAAGATCCTCTAGCCCTCGCGAAAAGAATCCGATCCCGGGAACGCCAACTCTGCTCCATCCCGCGGGTTCAGCGGGATGAATCTCCCGATTGGCGCCCAGCAAAATGTCATCCAGGAGAATGGCGTCCCCAGCGGAAAAGCATAAACGATGCGCCTGCCCCACCCGGGCAAATGGACACCGCGCGATCGGCGGCCGGCTTCGGCGCGGAATCCTCACAACTCTGCTCCTCCCCCATCGGGCCGAGATGGCAACTGCGGCTCTTCCGAGATCAAGAAAGAAATTTTCGGTTGCTTTTCTGAGCACGAAGTACGGAGGTTCCATTGCCGCAGGCAGTCGGCCAGAGCATTTTCCGAGTAACAGCTCTTTTCACTACGGGGGAAATACCATGCGGCGTTTCATTCCTATTGCACTGTTGTTTGGACTCTTTGTGGCAGTTACCAGCCTTCCGGCCAGGGATAGCGAACAGAAATTCAAAACCGCGGAAGTAAAGCACCTCACCAAGCTTGATGACGTGGACCTCTCGCAGGACTTCCTGAATCATGCCTATGATTACCTGCGGGAAGACCTGCAAAAGACCAAGCTCTTTGGCGCGGTGGTCGGGGATGGTGACACGGTTCCCGATGCCGATGCGGCAGACTCGGTTATCGTGGAGTGCAAGATCGTCGAATACAGCAAAGGTCATATCACCGTATCCACGGGACACATGGAGATCACCATCTACCGCCGCAGCGACCACATCGTCATTCAGCATTTCGACGTGAAGGTCGGATGGCCGGCTCATGCCAAAGACGACTTCAAGGGAAAGTACACTGGCGCGCAGGTCGCCCACGAGATCAAGAACGCGTTCAAGTAGCGCGCATCTTTCAACCAACGAGCCAAAAGAGTTAGCGAGCTTGCCCGCGTCAGGACGTGCCGAGCTGCTAGCTCCTGACAGCGCTTCCATAATCGACCGTAACTGCGTCTAACGATGAACGCTGCGGGCTTGACGAACCGAGCCAACTTCGGGTGGCCTGCGTTCAACGCCCTAACCTAACGGTTTGGGTGCCCCAGGTGACGCTTTTTCACCTGGGGATTTTGCTTCTTCCGGTTTAAAGCAACGAATTACTCCCCCAATCGCCTCTTCCCCAATTCCCACCGCCTTTTCCTGTGCTACACTCTCCCCTGCCAATCGCACGATTCTACTTCCGACTGCCGAATTATCTGGCCACCCGATGCGCGGTGATCGACGAGCGCTACAACGGCGGCGGCTGGATTGCCGATTACATCGTGGATTGGCTGAAGCGGCCGCTGCTGGCCGCTGCCATGTCTCGCGAGGGCAAGGACAACCTCATCCCGCAAACGGTCTATGGCCCCAAGGTCATGCTCATCAATGAGTACGCGGGCTCCGGCGGCGATGCTTTGCCCTGGATGTTCAAGCGCCTCGGCACCGGCCCGCTCATCGGCACGCGCACCTGGGGCGGCCTGATCGGCATTGGCGGTTATCCTTCGCTGATCGATGGCGGCGGAATCACTGCGCCCCGCTGGGGTCTTTTCAATCCCGATACCGGTGAGTTCGACGTGGAAAATCGCGGCATCTCGCCGGACATCGAAGTCGAGTTCAACCCCGCCGCCTGGCGTCAGGGCCACGATTCGCAACTCGAAAGGGCCGTCGCCGTCGCGCTGCAGGATCTGAAGGATCATCCGGCGCCGCCCATCAAGCGGCCGAAGTATCCTGTTTACAATTGGCCGGCCGTGCGTTCCACGGCCAGCGCGCCAAACAAAGCCACCGGGCAAAACTAACTTGGCCTCTGTGCATCAAGCCTGTGTAGTAGTCGATCTTTAGATCGGTTCTCTTTACCCTGAGTTGCGAAGGGCTGCGCCCCATGTCCGCACAATCCCCTGATCTTGCCACCCTCTTGCCTTCTTTTGCTCACGTAAGGACCGCCTTCATACCTTGAGCATTGCGAAAGGTTGAGGCGCGTTGTTTGCGTCCCGGAGCGGAGATATCCCTCTTCAATTTCGAATTGCACATCTACGGAACAATCGCGCTGGCTGGGCTGGAGTAGGTGCTCTCCGCCCCGGTGGTGTCCACCTCGGTCGCGACGTAGTAGTAGGTTCCTGCCGAGCTACAGTTGGTGTCGGTGTAGGAGGGCGTGGCAATCAAGCCGGAGTTTATCTTGCTGTACGGCCCGCCGGACTGCGCTCCGCGGTAAACATTGAAGCCCGAGTACGACGAAGAACTCGGTGTCCAGGTCAGATTCACCGAGTAGCTCGCGGCGGCGGTGCCTGTTCCTGCAAGCGCTATGGCTTGGGGAGAATTGGCGGCGTTGCTGGTGACCGTGACGCTGCCCGAAAGGTTTCCGGCGCTGGCCGGATCAAACGTCACGTTGAAAGAGGTGGACTGTCCGGCAGCAAGTGTGAGTGGTACCGTAATTCCCGCCACGCTAAATCCCGCTCCGTTCTCACTGATCTGCGAGAGGGTCACGCCGCCGTTACCGCTGTTGGTCACCGTCACACTCTGCGTTGTGCTTGTTCCCGTGGTGATGCTCCCGAAGCTGAGCGAGGCCGGAGTCACCGTGAGTTGGAGAACCGGCGCAGTGCCCGCGCCGGCCAGCGCAACAACCAGCGGCGAATTGGGCGTGTTATTCACCAAAGTGAGGCTGCCGGTAAAACTGCTCGCGGAGGCAGGCGTGAACCCGATGGTGAAGACTGAAGATCCTCCGGGCGCAACAGAAAGCGGCACTGTCAGGCCGCTCAACGTGAAGCCGGTCCCAGCCAGCACCGCCTGGGTGACGCTGAGGTTCGCCGTCCCTGCATTTCGTATCGTGAGCGACTGCGTGTTGCTCACGCCCACGGCGACGTTTCCAAAGCTCACGCTGGTGGGGACCACGGAGATTTGCGCCTGGACGCCAGTACCGCTCAGCGCAATCGTTGCCGGCGAATTCGTCGCCGTGCTGGTAATGGTGACGCTGCCCGAAAGGCTGGCCGCACTGGCTGGTGCAAACGTTACGCTGAACGTGGTGGACTTCCCGGCAGCCAGAGTGAGCGGTACCGTAATTCCCGCCACACTGAATCCCGTCCCGCTTTCGCCGATCTGCGAAACCGTCACGCTTGAGTTGCCCGTGTTTGTCAACGTCACGTTTTGCGTCGTGCTGCTCCCCGTGACGACGCTTCCGAAACTCAGCGACGCCGGGCTCGCCGTCAATTGCAGCGCCGACGCTACTCCCGTGCCCGCCAGTGCCACAACCAGCGGTGAACTGGGTGCGTTGCTCACCAGCGTGACGCTTCCCGTGAAGCTGCTCGCGCTGGCTGGCGCGAATCCAACGGTGAAGCTCGAAGTGACTCCGGGGGCAACCGTCAGCGGCAATGTCAGTCCGCTCAAGCTGAAGCCGCTCCCGGCCAGCGCGGCCTGCGTGACGCTGAGATTCGCCGTCCCGGTATTCTTGATCGTGAGCGCCTGGCTGCCGCTCGCGCCCACGACGACGTTCCCAAAGCTGGCGCTGGCTGGGCTCACGGAGATTTGCGGCTGAATGCCGGTGCCGCTCAACGCAATCGTCGCCGGCGAATTCGTCGCGCTGCTGACCACGCTGATACTTCCCGCCGCGCTTCCTGCCGTGGCCGGCGCAAAACCCACAGTAAGGGTTAAGCTCTGCCCCGCCGCAAGGGTCACCGCTCCGGTGAAACCGCTAACGCTGAATCCCGCGCCGCTGATTGCCGCCTGCGAAATGGTGACGCTGCCTGTCCCGCTATTCGTTAACGTCATCGTTTGCGCTGCGCTGCTTCCGACTAAAGTATTGCCAAAGCCCAGGCTGCTCGTGCTGGCCGAGAGCAGATACGTTTGCGCTGGAGCAGCGGGCGAAACACCTGTTCCCGTCACAGCCACGGAATGCGTTGAACTCATGTAAGCCTGATGGTTCAAGGTGATCGCGATGTTGCCGCTGAAAGTCTGCGCGGCGTTCGGCAGGAACACCACCTGAAAGGATGCGCTGCCGCCAGCTCTTAGTGTCAAGGGCAGTGCCGGGGTTGCGACAATAAACTCCGGAAGACTGCTTGTCACCTTGGTGATCGCAACGCTGCGCCAGTTACCGTTTGTCACCACAATGGATTTTGCCGCACTGGTCGTGTTTACGGGGAGCGATCCGAAACTCAGCGAACCCGGAGCGTATTTCACCTGCGCCTGCACCGGCTGAGGGAACAACACGAAACCTGTAAGAATCAATCCGACCGATAGGCACACCAATAGCGTTTTGTTCATGGACAGGAATTCCTTCGTGTTTTCTTCTGGAGCGAGGGCTGCGCGAGGGGAGGAGGGAGGGAGCCTGGCGATCGCCGCTCGAGATTCTTATACCCAGCGTAAGAATAGGAGCCGCAGTTGCCTCAAACAACTGGTAGTGAGGTCAGAATTGGAGCAGGTACGCCTGTTTCCCTTATGGCCAAAAATCGACTGTACCGATTATGTGAGAATGCAAACTCGCCTTTTGAGTCCGCCGTCTTCTGGAGGACGCCGGGTGCCCCATCCTCGTTTTGTGAGGCGCGTTGTTTGCGCCCCGGATGGGGTTGCGGGGGTGGGTCTTGGGTTTCTCTTCTCCATGGACTTTGTGGCACAGGCATTCTTGCCTGTGCTCTTGGGTTTTCCCCTCTGTCATACCGCCTGTCCCGGCCTGGTCGGGATGTCCGACATAACCGGCCGCTCCCCAAAAACAAAATCTCTCTAACGCGCTTTTGCCCTGAACCCTGCATAGGTCAGGTAGGCGCCGATGATAATGTCTATCGCGACGTACACGTAAAAAAGCTGTTCGTAGTGCAGCACGCCGAGGAAAAATCTCACGGCCGCGTCTGACGGCAGGAACAAAAAGTGCAGTCCTTTGATCAGCGATAGCCAACCCACGAGGGTGACGACCACCGGCAGTACGCCGCCGTGCCAGACATTGTGGCCCAGCACCATCGCCAGCCCAATGCCCAGCGCGATTACACCGACAACGTACAGCAGCGGCGCGTTGTGCAGCAACGCCTTCACCATCTCCAGCGTCGCCTGTCTGTGCGCGAGCATAGCCAGCCCGACGAGAACGCAGTAGAGCCCAAGCAACCTGCTAAGAAATATCGTACGTGGCAACATGGTGTCCTCCAAACCAACGAAACCCGAATTCCCGTTTAGTCTTCCCGCCCCGCCACCAATGTATCTCTGCCCGCCCCACCATACAATGCTCGGCTTGGGTTTCTCCAATGCCGTCATCCCGAGCGTAGTCGAGGGATCTCTCTTCCTTCCTGCCGGGTGCCCCATCCTCGTTTTGTGAGGCGCGTTGTTTGCGCCCCGGATGGGGTTGCGGGGGTGGGTCTTGGGTTTCTCTTGCCGTTGTGGTGGCACAGGCATTCTTGCCTGTGCTCTTGGGTTTCTCCTGCTCGTGTAGGGCTCGTCCTTCTGAGGCGGACCGCTCTCGCCTTTCTTTGCTGATGTAGCGGCCACCTTCAGGTGGCCACCTAAAGGTGGCCTCTACATACGAGTCCAGAAACGGGAATGTCGGCACACCGACAATGTTAATTGATGTTATAGTAAACGCAGGGGTTAGAGAACCAAGTTTACAGTTCACAGTTGACAGTTCACAGTTCGTGTAGGGGCCGCCTTCTGAGGCGGTCCGCTTTTTCCCCACCCGGTTGGAACCTCCGGGAATTGAATGAAGGACGGGATCTGCTTTCTTCTTGCCTCCTGATCGCTGATATCTGATCGCTGATAACTGTTTTTCTAGAGGCCCCACCCCCCTGTTTTTGCGTAAGTAGGGGAAACAAAGGACTTACGGGCGATTTTCCTGGAAGTGGGGGAAACAAAGGACTTACGGAAGCAGTGGCGCGTGCCGAGCCAGTGAATGCGCGAGCGGGGCTTGCTTTTTTCTTGCCTCCTGATCGCTGGTCGCTGATCGCTGGTCGCTGGTCGCTGGTCGCTGATAACTCTCTTAAGCAGCATCCCCGCAGCATAACAGGCCAAGGATAGCACATTTATTTACCATTTGTAAAGTATTATTTATAGGGTAATACTTTCGAAACTGGTACGAGGAGGGTGGAGAAGGGAGAGGAGCAGACCCACGCTTTCAAAACCCGAAAGCGTAGGCCACCCGGAGTTGGTTCGCCGCGTTGATCCTGGGCCAGCCGCCATTTACCAGATGAGTTCTAGCCAAATGTGATGCAAAGCAGTAGAATCCCCGCCATCGCTGGCCGCCCGCACAAGACTCCATGGGCCCGGCCTCCAGTAAGCCCATCAGCTCTTCCGGGAGACGATCACGCGCTGGCGCAGGTTTGTCCTCTTGAGGCACACCGATGGAGTCCCGCCATCAACTGGCCTTCGCGCTCCTGCTTTTCCTCACTCCCTGTGCCTGCGCCCAGGCGGTCTCCTCCGGCACGGATCCCGGTCAGTACGGAAACATTAATGTGCACGTCATCTACCCCAGCGAGCGCTCCGCGAGCTTCCATCTGCGCGTCCAACTAATGAGCGGTGACGGCACGCCAGTGGCTGAGAGTTTTACAAACGATCAAGGATTGGTTGAGTTCCCTCGGGTTCCCATCGGCGAGTATCACGTCGTCGTAAGAGGCGAAGGCATTGAAGATGCCGACAGTGGTCAGTTCGAAGTCGTCAGTCGCAAAATGAGCCAGGATCTCTTCATCACTGTCCACGGCACCTCATCCAATGCGAATCTGGCTGCCGGGGCCCCTCCCTCGGTGGCCGCCGTGGACTTGAAGGTCCCCCCTAAGGCAAGGAAGGAGTTCGAAAGTGCCACTAAGGCGATGGACAGCCAGGACTGGGCGAAAGCCATACAGCAGCTGAAAAGTGCCATCGCCCTTTATCCACAGTACGCCCCAGCCTACAACAATATGGGCGTCGCCTATGGCCGCCTGAATGATCCTTCTCAGGAGCGCGAGGCGCTGGAGAAAGCCGTCGCCCTGAACGATCACTTCGGGTTGGCGTTGGTTAATCTTGCCAAGCTCTGCTTCCAGGATGGAAACTCCGCGCGCGCGGAAACACTGTTGCAGAGTGCTCTGCGAGCAGAGCCAAACAATGTCCGCACCATGGTACTCCTGGCGCAAGCGCAGCTTTTGAACAAGCATTTCGAAGCCGCCATCGCCACGGCGCATGATGTGCACAGCATTCCGCATCAGGGTTTGGCGCTGATTCACTTCATTGCTGCGCAAGCTTTTGAACGCCTGAACCGCCCGCAGGATGCGCTCATGGAGCTCCAGATGTTTCTCACGGAAGAACCTAAGGGAGTGCGTGCCGATCACGTCCGCGACGAAATCGTCCGCATCAAGAGCCGCCAACCCTAGTTCGGCCATCCTGTTCCAGCCGGACTTTCTCACAATACGTAAATCTTCCCGCCTCACCATACAATGCCGGGTGCCCCATCCTCGTCTTGGGTTCTTCTTCTCTTGGCTTCCTGATCGCTGGTCGCTGGTCGCTGATATCTGTTCCGGGTGGGTCTTGGGTTCCCCGATCAATCCCGGGACCGCCAACTCTGCTCCATCCCGCGGGTTCAGCGGGATGAATCTCCCGATTGGCATTGTCTCTTGGGTTTCTCTTCTCCTGCTTTCCTGATCGCTGGTCGACGGGTGCCCCATCCTCGGTTTGTGAGGGTGGGTCTTGGGCTTCTCTTCTCTTGGGTTTGCCTATGTAGTGGCCGGTCTTTAGACCGGTTCTTGGGTTGTCTTTTGACGTCCGCACGGATGAAAATGTCGGTCCGCCGACAATGTCAATTAATGTTATAGTAAACGCGTGGCTTAGAAAACCGGGTTCACAGTTGCAGAATCAGGAGAAGAGTGATCCTTCGACTCGCCCCGCTCGCTCAGGATGAGCATCCTCGTCGGATGCTCAGTTGACAGGCCACAGTTCGTGTAGGGACCGCCTTCTGAGGCGGTCCGCGCTTCCTCCAGCCGGTTGGAACCTCCGGGAATTGAATGATGTACGGATCTGGTGTGAGAGGCATTTGGTCAAGAAAGGCGCCCTCCCAATCTCTCTTCCTCTCTAGGGGGTCGGAGCTTCAGCTCCGACAAAACAGAATCCCTAAAACTCCCTCTTCATCCGGCTTGCTCCCCTCCCGCCCCTGTCATCCCGAGCGGAGCGACCCGATTTTCTCTTCCGCGCCGGATTTTGGCGCGTCGGGTCGCGCAGTCGAGGGATCTCTCTTCCCCCCTTGCCTCCTGATCGCTGGTCACTGGTCACTGATAACTCTCTCCTCAGCGTCCCCGCAGCATAACAAATGAAGCTTAGCACATTATTTACCATTTGTCATTATTATTTATAGTGTACTAGTGCCGTTCCGACTTGTTCCAGCAAATCCCTTCGAGAATACCTTTTCCGGGTTCGCGTCAGATGCCTGGACCGCCGCTTGGCCTAGATGGTTGGAACGGCACTGGTTTCGAAACTGGTACCAGGGGGTGTGGCGGGATGCTGTAAGGGGGGATTCTTTCAAAGGCTCGAACCGTCGGCCACCCGCCACAAAAAAGAGGCGCCCCACTGGGAGGCGCCTAGGTCGCTTATTCAGCGTTGCCTGCGTGAACGAATGTCCTTACTAAGATAAGTCGGGACAACCGCTCCTGAGATACACTATCGTTAGTTTACCCTAAGACAACCGCCCGTCAAGAGGCGCCCCATGCCCGCTCCCCTTTCATCGCAAGACTACATCCTTGGCATCGATTTGGGTGTCGGCTCCGTCGGTTGGGCCATCGTCGGAACGAAGGATGCCCAACCCTCCGCACTCGTTCGGGCTGGCGTCCGCGTTTTCGCTCCAGCCGTCGAGGGCAATATCGAATCTGGCCGTGAAGAATCGCGCAATGTCGCCCGTCGCAGCGCCCGCCTCCAGCGTCGCCAGACTTGGCGGCGTTCCCGTCGCAATCTCCGTGTTTTCCGGCTTCTCCAAACTTGGGGACTTCTTCCCGTCGGCGCTTCCAAGACTTCGCAAGAGCGTCACGATCTGCTGGATCTGCTGGACCTTCGCATTCTCGGTTCCGACTGGTTTCAGCGCAAACGCATCGACAACTCAATTCCCGAACCGATGCAAGTCCTCCCCTATCTCCTCCGCGCTAGCGCACTTGACGAGCCGCTTGAGCCGCATTTTCTCGGTCGCGCTCTATACCATCTCGCGCAGCGCCGGGGATTCCTGAGCAATCGCAAAGTCTCTTCGCGCTCCAAAGCTGACGATGATTCGGGCTTAGTGAAGCCCGCAATCGCAGACCTTCGCAAACAGATGTTAGAGACTGGCTCTCGGACCCTTGGCGAGTTTTTCTCCCGTACATCTCCCTCGCAAGCACGTATCCGCTCCCGCTGGACTGGACGCGACATGTACGAAGGCGAGTTCACCTTCATTTGGGATTCCCAGACGGTCCACCACCCGACGATCCTGACTCCGGAGAGGAAAAAACTTCTCCACAAAGCCATCTTCTTCCAGCGGCCCCTTAGCTCTGCGCGTCACCTGATCGGTACTTGTGAACTCGAACCCAAGCATCGCCGTGCTCCTCGCTCTCTCCTGGTTTCACAGAGATTTCGGCTTCTTCAACGTGTTAACGACCTCCAGATTGTCCTGCCGGGGCAACCAACACGGGATTTGGCGCCCGAGGAACGCGCGGATGTCCTCAACTCGCTCGAACGTAAGGGTGACTTGACATTCCCTGCGATCCGAAAACTCCTGCATCTTCCCAAGGAGGCAAAATTCAATTTGGAAGCCGCAGGTGAAACCCGCATCCTCGGCAATCGCACCAATGCCTTCTTCCTGAGACTTTTTGGGGACCGCTGGGACAAAATGCCGTCGGAGGAGCGAGATCAAATCGTGGACTATGTCCGGAGTTTCCAGCGTCTCGACAAGTTACCTACTGCCGCGGCGAAAAAATGGGGCCTCAGCGAAGAGTCTGCACAAATCCTGGAATCTGACCCCCTCGAACCCGATTACCTGAACCTCTCAAAGGCGGCCATGTGCAAGCTTCTTCCGCTAATGGAAGAAGGCGTGCCCTACGCGGAAGCTCGGCGTCAAGTCTACCCGCAGCGATTTGTTTCGCAAGCCCCTCAGGAACTTTTGCCTCCCGTGTTCCTCGCCGAAGCTTCGGTGGGAAGAATCCGCAATCCTTCCGTCGTGCGTAGCCTCACGGAACTTCGCAAGGTCGTAAACGCAGTTGTCCGCAAGTTTGGAAAGCCCAAGCAAATTCGCATTGAATTAGCACGCGACCTACGCAACTCTCGCGCGCAACGCGAACGTATGGCCAAGTCCAACCGCGAAAACGAGAAACTCCGCGCCGATGCTGCCAAACGCATACTCAAGGAAATCGGCAATCCCGGCCCTTCCCGGCGCGATCTACAGAAAGCCCAACTCTGGGACGAATGTCACGGAGAGTGCCCCTATACGGGCAAGGTGATCTCATTTGCCTCGCTGTTTGGTCCAGAACCTCAATTCGACATCGAGCACATAATACCGTTTTCTCGCTCACTAGATAATTCCTTCACAAATCTCACTCTTTGCCATGCCGAGCATAATCGCAACGTCAAGCAGAACCGCGCTCCTTCGGAGGCCTATGGCTCCGACCCCGATACTTACCAAGCAATTCTTAACCGAGTCCGCAAATTCTCCTCTCGCTCCGCAACCGAAAAACTTCGCCGCTTCCTAATGACCCCGGAAGAAATCCAGAACTTTGTTTCGGATTTTGCCGAAAGCCAGTTGAACGACACGCGTTACGCTTCCCGTTTGGCCTCCGATTATCTCGGCCTGCTCTACGGTGGGCGTGTGGACGCGGACCACAAGCTGCGGATTCGTGCCACGGTCGGCAGGATTACCGCCATACTTCGGGACGAATGGAAACTCAACGCAATTCTCAACGACGGCTCTACCTCGCAAGGGGGACTAACTCTCAAATCACGCGACGACCACCGTCACCATGCTATTGACGCCATCGTAACTGCTCTGACCGACGAGGGCACCATCCAAACCCTCAGCCGTGCCGCCGAGAACGCCTATCTCGCCAAGCGTCGGCGTTTCGCTCCCATCGAAGAGCCTTGGCAAGGATTTTTTGAGGATGTTCGGAACGAAATCTCTCGCATCGTTGTTTCCCATCGGACTTCGGGACGCGTCCGTGGTCCGCTCCACGAACAAACTCTCTATTCCCATCCAATCCCTGTCGCCGCAGGAGCCTCTGGGCAAAAGAAACCGGGAAAGCCTGGTTTTGAGCACCGAGTAAGAAAACCTTTAGAATCCATGACCACAGAAGAAGCGGCAAACATCGGCGATCCTGTGGTGCGTTCCCTGGTCGCTGAAAAGCTCGCTCAGTTCGGGGGCGCCGTGCCAAAAACGGTCTTCTCTGTTCCCGCAAACCTTCCTGTCTTCCAAGCAAGTGACGGAAGAAGGATCCCCATCAGAAGAGTTAGGGTCCGCAAGCCACTCACCGCTACCGTTCTTGGCTCCGGCCCGTCCACGCGCTATGTCGTTCCCGAATCGAACCATCATGCTGAGATCTTTGCTGAACTAGACCAAAAAGGAAAAGAGATTGAATGGGATATTTTCATCGTTTCCCTCGCGGAAGCTATCCGGCGCAAGCATTCCCGTGAATCAGTCGTAAGCAAAAACCACGGAGCACAAGAAACTTTCAAATTCTCTGTCGCCCCCGGCGATGTGATTGAGATGGATGTGGCTAGCGGTAGACGTCAGTACTTTGTGGTCCGCGGAACTTCTTATCCTTCCGTCTCACTTGCACCAATCGCTGATGCCCGCCAGAAGAAAGAACTCGTGAAAGATCACGCGTACCTACGTATGGTCCCTAATTCGCTCAGGAAAAAGAACGCCCGTAAGATTCATGTCACGCCTCTGGGCGATGTCGAGGAAGCACACGACTGAGATGATCTTCGACCCTTCCGGCAGAAGATCATGCTCGCAGGTAATAAAATAGAACCCCCCGAAATCAAGGGATTCCGAGGGGCGTAGTGTGTCTCAGGAGCGGTTCCCGTCAAACCCTAGCAGCAAGGCGAGCAAAGGGAGGAGAAGGAGTGTATCTCAGGAGCGGTTCCCGCCAAACCCTAGCACCTTGAACTTCGCTCGCTTTGCAATCGCTAGTGTATCTCAGGAGCAGTTCCCGCCAAACCCTAGCCTTAGAAGGAGTACAGCGCGCCTTCGGCTGAGTGTATCTCAGGAGCGGTTCCCGCCAAACCCTAGCCGGTGCGCTGGAGCAGGTCGGCCATTTGCCAGTGTATCTCAGGAGCGGTTCCCGCCAAACCCTAGCTCAGAGGGCTGTATTTGCATCAGCAAGGCCAGTGTATCTCAGGAGCGGTTCCGGCCAAACCCTAGCCGAGCGCGCGCGCCTTCAGCTTTGCCGTAGAGTGTATCTCAGAAGCGGTTGCCACCAAACGCTAGCGCTTGATTGCACACGTGTTCGAACACATTTCCACAGTTCCGGTACCCTAAAGTGCCCTATCGGTATATACTGGTATCTTGACACTGTGGTATTTATTCGCTATACTTTCTCTATGTCTAACGCCAGACCATCCGACCCTTTCAACCTTTGCCAATTCCAATATGCCCGTGGACACTGCTGCGGCCTCCCCGCCCATCCCAAGGGCGACGGCCTCTGCCTGTCCCACTATCGCCAGGCTCACACCAGGCCCGCCACGCGCGAAGACGACCTCTCCGCCGAGCTGGCCAATCCCGCCGGCGATTACATCACGCAGATTGACATCAACCACGTGCTCGGCAAGCTCTTTGACGCGCTGGCCGCAAAGCGCTGCTCGCCACGCCGCGCCAGTTCCCTGGCCTACATCGCCTGCCTGTTGGCGCAGACGCAAAAAGCCGCCAAGGAAGAAGCCCGCCATTGGGCCGACGACAAGCCCGTGTTTCAAACCATGCTGAAGATCAAATATCCGGACTGCCCGGAGTCCGGGGAGAAGACCGCAGAGGCGGAGGTCCTTTCCTTGAGCGAGGAGCCAGTTACTGCTTGCCACGATCCCTCCCGCTCCGCTTGACCCCCATGCCCTCCCTCCACCCTCCTCCGCATTCTTCCTCCTCCGCGCTCGGCGTTTACCCCGACCCGGTCGGGGCGTCCTCTGCGTTGAGTCCCTCTTTTTGCTTTTTCTTCAGCTTCAAACTGGCGGCTGGTGGCTGTGCACTGCCCTTCGCCGCTTCGACCTGTGCGCTGTCGACTGTTGGCTGTGGACTGTCTTTCGCCACTATCTCCTTTGTTTCCCCTACTTACGCGCCATTCTCCCGTAAGTCCAATTATTTCCACACATACGCAAAACCATGGGGGTGGGGGTGCCCTTCCTCATGACGCGTTTGCTTCTAACCCGTTTGTTTTCTGTCCCTATGTTAACTATGTGGATAACTATATGTATAATTATATTGTCGGCGCGCCGACATTTTGCAGTGTGGCCGCTCGCCGCCGCTTTTGCGCACGATTGTCGGCCCGCCGACATTCCCGTTTTTGCATACGAAAAGAAGGAGAGCGGCCCGCCTCGGAAGGACGGGCCCAACACAAGAAGGAGAAACCCAAGAACCGACCTCAAGGTCGGCCACTACAGAAGAGAACCCCGTTGCCGTTTCCGCAACGCTGGCGCTACTCGACTACCCCTTTTGGGGCGTTTGCACTTATAACTGATAGCGAGCCCAATCAACCGCTTCACCAGCCCGGCGGAATAGGAACGACCTGTGACCCCTGAAAAAAAGCGACTGCGCGTTGGCGTGCTCTTTGGAGGGCGCTCCGGCGAACACGAGGTCTCGCTGGCCTCCGCCGCCAGCGTCATCCGCGGACTCGACCTGGACAAATACGAGCCCGTGCCCATCGGCATTACCAAGGACGGCCACTGGCTGGTCGGCGAAGGCGCCGCCAAAATGCTTCCGGACATCCTGAAGAGCGGGCGGCGCGTGATGCTGGCAGCGGATCCCACAGAGGCCGCGCTGGTGCCGCTGGACCGCGGCGCGGGCGCGCAACGCTTCGACGTGATGTTCCCCGTGATGCACGGCACGTTTGGCGAAGACGGCACGATTCAAGGCATGCTGGAGCTGGCCGGGATCCCTTATGTGGGCGCGGGCGTTCTCGGCTCCGCCATCGCCATGGATAAGGACGTGGCCAAGCGCCTTTGCCACAATGCCGGCATCCCCGTGGTGCCTTGGATGGCCGTGCCGCGCTGGCAGTGGGAGCAAGAGCCGGCAGCGGTGAAAGCCGCGATTGAGGAGAAGTTTCCCTACCCCGTATTCGTGAAGCCCGCCGCGCTGGGCTCGTCCGTTGGGATGAATAAGGTGCACACCGCCGAGGAGCTGGCGCCGGCGCTGAATTTTGCCGCCGAATATGGCATGAAAATTATGGTGGAAAAGGCCATCACCGGGCGGGAAATCGAAGTTTCCGTTTTGGGCAATCACGATCCGCAGGCATCGGTGCCGGGCCAAATCGTGCCGCACCGCGAATTTTACGATTACACTGCAAAGTATCTGGAGGATGGCACGCGGCTGCTGATTCCCGCGGACTTGAAGCCCGCGCAAGTGAAGAAGGTCCAGACCTTGGCGGTGGAGGCGTTCCGGACGCTGGAGCTTTGCGGCATGGCCCGCGTGGATTTCTTCCTGGAAAAAACGGGCGGCAAGATCCTTTTCAACGAGGCCAACACGATTCCCGGCTTTACCTCGATAAGCATGTATCCCAAACTCTGGGAAGCCAGCGGGATCGGTTTCCGCGAGCTGATTGATAAGCTGATCGAGCTGGCGCTCGAAATGCACCGCGAAAAGGCCCGCACCAAATACGCCATCGAGCTTCCGGAAGGCTCTGGCGGCGCGCTGACGGCCTGAATTGAACTTGGCGATCCCGCGATTTTGTTCTGGAATGAAAAAGACGCCATCGCAACGTTCTGAAAAACCCGGCGGCAGGCGAGGCGCATCCAACAAAAAGAAGAGATTTGCGGCGCGGCGCCTCTCTTGCTAAAGTTCTTTTGCCGGGACTTGCGTGCACCGCGACCGGCCAGTCTGACGCTCGCAGGCGGGAGACCTCCAGATGTCACTACTTGAACCACCTGCTGAACTACCGAAGAAACACTATGTATTGAAGATCACGATCGCCGCTGTTGTGCTGGTTGTGCTCATCGCATTCTGGTTTACGTTCCGCTACTACCCGGAGAAGAAAGCGGCCGGCCAATTCTTTGACGCGCTGACCGCCGGCGATACCGTCAAAGCCTATGCGCTTTGGAAGCCCTCTTCCACCTACACCATGAATGATTTCCTGGCCGACTGGGGAACGAACGGGTATTACGGGCCGGTGCACAGTTACAGGATCATGGACGCGAAGGCGGTGAGAGAAAGCACGTCCATCGCGGTGAATGTGGCCATCAGTCCGTTTTCACCAATGCCCGTGGCCGGCGACGGCGAGAAAAGCATAAAGACCAAGGTGGTCACGATTTGGGTGACTCCCGCGGATAAATCGTTGAGCTTTCCTGTGCCGTATTGATTTTTCCGGCGGCTAACGGCTATTTCTCACCGCGTGGTCGAAAAGGGTGAGAAATTGGTCAAGCCGAGAGCCACGAGTCTATCTGTGGTGCGGTTTCCGTCGTTGAGGTTGGTTTGTGGTTCTCGGAAGAAGATTTTTGCCAT